>ERZ888423.85-NODE-85-length-89094-cov-8.080504_pt1 | contig 89094 bp, 85 predicted proteins | sample MGYA00520523_ERZ888423 | MGnify/ENA primary metagenome ERZ888423 (study PRJEB32303, sample SAMEA104408611) | aquatic metagenome | biome: Brackish water; feature: Pelagic; material: water | place: Baltic Sea | collected 2014-06-08T10:24:00 | depth 30,27 m ...
GCCGTCGACGCAGCCTTCGCGGTGGTCTCCTTCGCCGTTGACGCAGCCTTCACGGTCGTCTCCTTGGCCGTCGACGCAGCCTTCACGGTGGTGGACTTCGCCTTGGCGGTCGTCTGCTTAGCAGCGGCAACGGCGTTCTTCGGCTTGGCCTTTTCGGCTGACTTGTTAGCGGCGGACTTCTTCACGGTGCTAGCCGACGGGGCGGTGACCTTATGGGTCTTGGGCGTGCTCATGCGGTGTCCTCTCGTGACGGTCGAGGGGTCTCCTCGGCGCGGTTTTCGGCCTGGAAGGCCCGATAGATCTCCAATAGGGTGCGGCGCTGCGCTTCGCTCAGGCTGGTGTCAGCCGCGATGGAGTCAACGACGGAGAGTGACATCTCCGGCCGATCGTCCTCGCTCAAGATCCCGGCCTGGACGTAGAGGCTCTCGGCCGAGATCCGCAGGGCACCGGCGAGCCGGTTGAGGATGTCGGCGCTGGGACGGCGCAGGCCCCGCTCGATCTGGCTCAGGTAGGGGTTGGAGACCCCGGCCGCGGCGGCGAGTTGCCGCACCGACATCTGAGCTTGATCGCGCTGGTCCCGGATGTAGTCCCCGAGTGCATCAATGCGTGCCATAACTCCATGGTGCACCCGAGTGCTTGCAATTGCAAGCGGAGCGCTAGCACCAGCAAGCGTGAGATGCGTCACGCCAGGGCGGTGACGACCAATCCCGCCACCAGGGCTCCACATCCGATCAGTCCCAGACCACTGGTCAGCCCCAGCCCCCGGCGGGCATCGCCCGTGCGGACGCGGGCGAGCACTGCAAGATGCGCGATCGCGTAGTAGGTCAGGATCGATGCCGCGCTCAGGGCGAGGGCAAAGGCGATACCGCCCACGACCACGACCATGGCGGTCAGCACCGCGGCGGTGATGGCTGCGCGGGAGGGCACCCGCGTGCGCTCCCCCACGACGGACAGGGCGCGAGGTGCATCACCGCCACGGCCCATGGCAAACAGGGTGCGACCTATACCGGCGATGAGGGACAGAAGCGCACCACCCGCGGCTATCACCGCGCCGATGCGCACGGCAGTCACGAGTGCGGGTGAGTCCAGTGCCTTCGCCATGCTCTCCAATGGCGCATCCGACAACGTCACTCCTGCATTCACCGCGAGGAGGACAGCAAATGCCAGTACGGCGTACACGACGATGACAACAGCAAAACTCATCACCATGGCGCGCGGGATCGTCCTGACCGGATCCCGCACCTCCTCGCCCAGCACCGTGATCCGGGCATAGCCCGCGAAGGCCACAAAGAGGATGCCTGCCGCAGCAAGGACGGACACCGAGGATGCCGGCGCGCCCACCCCACCGCCCACGATCCTGAGATCGCCTGATGTCCCCACGACGACCACGGCCAGGATGCCCAGCACCATCAGCACGATGGCGACGAGGACCGCGGTCACGCGCACCGATTTCACGATGCCGCGCAGGTCCAGGCCCAGGGCGAGAGCCACCGCGACGAGCCCGATGAGACGTTCGTATCCGGGCCACGAGTAGGCACCGATCGTCAGCGCGGCTGCACCCGCCGATGCCGCCTTGCCGACCACGAAGGCATAACCGGCGACAACTCCCGCCGAGCGATGCAGATAGGCGCGGCCATAGGCATAGGCACCACCCGACTGGGGCAATGACCGGGCGAGTGAACCCGTCGACACCGCGTTGAGGGCCGCAACGATGGCTGCACCGGCCAGGGCGATGAGCAGGGCTGATCCGGCGAGGTCGACAGCCGGGGTCCATGCGGCGAACACGCCGGTGCCGAGCATGGCGCCGAGGCCCACGATGGCTGCACCGCGTACGCCGAGAACCCGCCGCAACTCAGTCATGGACGCCGGACATCACATCGGGGCCGGCACAATCTCACCGACCGGCACTCCCGCGCCGAGCAGGACCTGGCGACTCTGCGCGGTGATCGTGGCGTTGTCCACGCCGATGGACCGCAGGATCCCCGCCATCGCGATGGGACGGGCGCGATGGGATCCGTCGTCAATCTTGAGCGCGACCGATCGGCCATCCGCGAGCGTGACGAGATAGACCGCCTCAGCTCCCTCCTTGACCAGGGCACCGGGAAGTGATCGAGACAGTGCAGCGGCATCACGCTGGGTGCCGGCGACCCAGTCGGGGTGGGCTGACATCGCGTCGGCGACACGTCGGGGGGCTGACCCGGGCTCTGCCGTCAGACATCCCCGGCCGAGTCGGGCCAGGCCCGCAAGGGTCAGACCATAGAGGGGTGCGCCGCATCCATCGATGGAGCTGACCCACGTCTGCTCACCCGCGAGGGAGGTGATCTCCGAGTGGATCGCCAGCTGCAGTGGATGTACCGGATCGGTGTAGTCACTCACCTCCCACCCGTTGATGGTGCAGGTGAGCAGCATCGCTGCATGCTTGCCGGAGCAATTCATACTCACCGATGATGCCTCCCCACCGTCGACCAGCACTCGCGTGCGGACAGCCTCGTCGAGTGGCAACTCCGGTGGGGTGAGCAACTGCGACTCGTCGAGACCACCGAGGGCGAGGATGCGGCGTACGCCGTCCCGGTGGAAGGCCTCACCGCTGTGGGACGCGGCGGCAAGGGCGAGGAGTTCGCCCTCCAAGGGCAGACCGGCACGGACCATGGCCGAGGCTTGCGCGGGCTTATTGGATGAGCGGGGCAGGATCGGCATCGCCGGGTCTCCCCATGCGCGCTCGATGCGCCCCGCGGAGTCCAGGACGACGGCGCTTCCGCGGTGCACACCCTCGACCACGCCACCGCGTCGGATCTCGACCAAGACGACGCTCACGCGGGCATCCTGCCAGGCGGTGATCCCAGGGCTACTACGGTGCAGCCATGAGAGCGGTGGTGCAGCGAGTCGACGGCGCCGGCGTCGTTGTCGAGGGAGCCGATGTCGGCCGCATCACGGGACCGGGACTGCTCGTCCTCGTCGGCGTGACGCACTCCGATGATGAGAGCATCGCGCGACGACTTGCCGCGAAGATCTATGACCTGCGGATCTTTGACGCCACCCAGGGGGAGTCTTGCACCGGGCCGGGCGGAGGCCGGGAGGTGTCCGCGGCGGATCTGGGACTCCCCGTGCTCGTGGTGTCGCAGTTCACGCTCTACGCCGACACTCGCAAGGGCAGGCGCCCAACCTGGGATGCGGCTGCACCCGGGCCGGTGGCAGAGCCGCTGGTGGACGCGGTCGTGAATGAGTTGCGGGCGCGCGGCGCTGACGTGGCGACGGGCTCATTCGGTGCCGATATGCGTGTGAGTCTCGTGAACGACGGGCCCATGACGATCATCATGGACGTGGACTGACGTCGGCTACGCCCGGCGCGGGGTGACGGCAACCACGGCTTCTTGACCGGCGGCCACGTCACCCGACGATGTGCGCACGATGAGGTCCGCTGCAGAGTCGACATTGCGCTTCAGCACGGCGGTGGCAATCGGACCAAGTTCGTGATGACGCGCACTGGAGGCGATCCAACCGATTTCACGCTCGCCCAGCAGAACGACGTCCCCGTGCACCGGGAGGACTTCAGCACCTCCATCCAGATGCAGCAGTGCAAGCCGTCGGGGTGGCGCCCCAAGATTATGCACTCGGGCAACAGCCTCCTGACCGCGATAGCAGCCCTTGGATAGGTGTACGGCGGGCCCGATCCAGCCGACCTCGTGGGGCAGCGTGCGGTGATCGGTCTCATGTCCGAGCCGAGGGGCAGCCGCAGCCACACGCAGTGCCTCGAGCGCCCAGGTGCCCGCTGGTGCATCACCGAGAGCAGACAGCACCTGCGCCTGCGGCACCAGAACCTCGCGTCCGACAAATGTGTCGGGACGATGATCGATGTACTTCGTCGCATCACCACCTCGGTCGGAGCCGGAGTCCGGGACCGGGACCCCCGCCACGTCAGCCGAGACGAGCCACGTCACGCGCTGGGGATCCTGCTCGCGGATGGGCTCCCAGACAACGGCCCAATCGTCGGTGACATCAGCCACCTCCACCCGGAGCATGAAGCGCATGGAATCGAGGTAGGTGACGAGTTCCGCGCGCGTGCCGGGCTCAACCGTGATCCATGTCGTCGCACCGTCGTCGGCGAGGTGCATTTCGTGCTCGACGTGGCCGTGGGGGCTGAGGATGAGCGCGGTGGTCGACTCGCCCACGGGGAGCTGCTCCAGATGCTGTGTCGTCAGGCTGTGCAACCACGTGAGTCGATCCGGGCCACTGACTGTGATGACTCCGCGATGCGACAGGTCGACCGCGGCTCTCCCCGCCGCGAGGGCCCGCTGCTCCCCATGCGGGTCGCCGTAGTGCCAGGGCACGCCCGCGTCGGGAGATCCCTCCGGGGCCGGCACCGCACCGGGAAGCGCAAAGGCAGGACTGCTGTAGTCACTCACATCTGCACCAACGTCAGCGGCCATCAGGGACTTCCCGACACGCACGACACACCCCGTGGACCGCCATGTGCCCGATGTCGGTGGCGAACCCCTGCTGCTGATCGAGGGCCTCGAGGAAGGGACGAGCGATCGATTCGGAGATGGATTCCACACCATCGCATCGGCGGCAGACGAGATGGATGTGCATGTTGTCGTCAACCGAGTGATAGGTGGGAGGTCCGTGACCCAGGTGCGCATGGGTCACAAGACCCACACCCTCGAGCACCTCAAGCGTGCGATAGACGGTCGAGAGGTTGACGCGCGGGGATTGCCGCTGCACGCGCACGAGGATCTCCTCGGGAGTTGCGTGCGCCAACTCATTGACCGCGGCGAGGACGAGTGCGCGCTGCGGTGTCACCCGATAGCCCTGGGCGTGCAGACGCCCCTCCCAGTCCATGGTGGTCACGTCCATGGCGGTCAGTCGGTCAGACGTAAGCGCGCGCTGAGGTGGTTGGTGAGCGACTCCCCGGCAGCGGCCATATCGAAGGTCCACATGAGTTCGTCATTCACCAGGCCGTAGAGCCGCTCCCCCGCCGAATAGGGCTTGGCGCTCGGAGTTGCTGCGATGACATCGGTGCGCATCGTCGCGCGCGCACTCGTGATCCGCGCATCCTCGATACCGAGGGCTTCGTGGGAGCCCAACCAGATTTCGGCGTAGCCGGTCGGATGCGCCAGGGTCACCTCGAGCTCCCCATTGGGCCGAGGACGCCAGTAGCCGGACTCGGTCGCGAGGGGTCGGACCTTTGCGCCCTCGTCATCAAGGAGCCAACTGCGCGATGCGTACATGAGGAAGGGCCGGCCGTCCGTGGCGAAGGACATCTCCTGACCGAATCGGAAGTCCTCGATCGTGGGGTACTGCCCGAGGCCAACCCCCGCCCATCGTCCGATGAGCCACGAGAGCGAAATCAGCTCTTCGGGGAGATCGGAGATGGACACTCAGGCCTGCCCTTTGAAGAGCTTGTAGACGACGTAGCCCGAGAACCACGTGATGAAGATGATCGCGAGGACGAGCAGTCCGGTGAAGACAATCTCCAGCATGTCCTCAGCCTAGCGCCGCTCGTCCGGCTCGGCTGGCGGCGCACCAGCACCGACAGCCCACTCCCCAATCCTGCGGACAAGGCCCTCGCCGATGGCGCCCTCCGCGTGCCCAAATCCCGACTCAAGCCACAGGTCTGATCCGGGGGCGGCGCCGTGGAGCGCACGGGGGTGATCCCCGGGAAAGAAAGCGTCGGCATCGCCGTGGACGATGAGGAGGGGAAGCCCGTGCTCCCGCACCCGTGCCGCGGCGTCCGTGGGCGGCAGCGGCGGCGGCTCAGGCCAGGGCGCTGGATCGACGCGCGCGCCGAGCGCAGCACGGATGACGGCGCGACCCGACATCGTCGAGATGCCCCGATGCAACCAGCGCATGGGTGGTGTCCCGCGGTAGGACCAAAAAGCCGGACCGCTGACCGCAACGACAGCATCGGTGCCGGCGTACCCCTGTGCTCGCGGGAGCAGCGCGGCGTGTCGAAGCACCACGGCTGCGCCCATGGAAAATCCCACGGTCACCACGCGGTCGTATCCAGCGTCCCGCGCCCACGCTGTCGCCGCCTCGATATCCATGGGCTCGCGATGACCGAGCGTCGTCATGCCAGCTGACGCACCATGGCCGCGCTGCGTGACCGCGATGACACCGGCGTACGGCGTCATCAGGCGTGCAATGCGATCCACTCGTTCCTGGTCATGGGCCCCGCCGAAGCCGTGAGCGACAATGATCGCCATCCGCCCCGTATCCGAGCCTCCGGCGGTGGATGGACGGTGCACGGCCTGCAGGCGTACGCCGTCAGCACTGGTGAGCGTGACGGCCTCAGCTCCCTGGGAGAGTGGGACCCGGCGCTTGCCGGTGCCGGATGGGGCAGGGGACACGGCGCTCACGAGTCGATATCCTCCCGTAGTGCGCCTGTTGCTGCTCACCCAGGCGGTGGAGCCCTCCGCGGAGGTTCTGCCGGCCCTTGGTCTGCTCGCCCACGCGGTGCGCATCCTGCCCGCCCAGGCCACGGCGCTGCTGGACGCACCACCCTGTGACGTCGTCCTCGTCGATGGTCGTCGTGATCTCCCCCAGGTGCGCAGCCTCACGCGTCTGATCCGCCAGACAGGTGTGGAGCACCCGGTGATCCTCGTTGTCACCGAGGGTGGCCTCACCGCCGTTCAGCGAGATTGGGGTGTGGACGAATTCATCCTCGACACCTGCGGACCCGCCGAACTCGAGGCGCGGCTGCGACTGTCCGTGGCGCGGATGTCCACGGAGTCCGACGAAGGGCCCGCTGAGATCCGCAGCGGTGACCTGTCCATCGACGAGGCCGGCTACGTCGCGCGCGTCCGCTCCCGGACGCTGGACCTCACCTTCAAGGAGTTTGAGTTGCTGCGCTTCCTCGCGCAGCACCCGGGCCGCGTCTTCAGCCGCGCCCAGGTGCTCCAGGAGGTCTGGGGCTATGACTACTTCGGCGGCACGCGCACCGTCGATGTCCATGTCCGGCGCCTGCGCGCCAAACTCGGGCCGGAGCACGACGCGCTCATTGGCACTGTGCGCAATGTCGGCTACCGCTTCGTGCCCGCCCGTCCCGACGATGCCACCGTCTCGACTCTTGAGCCGCTCGACGAGCCTGCCGCATCGTTATGACGGACATCGAGGTCCGCGCCTACCTCGATCGGTCCGAGATTCTTGATGTCTTTGCCCTGGTCGATGAATGCTCCCGCCATGATGGGACAACCCCCCTCTCGGAGCATGTGCTGCTCCACCTGCGCCACGGCGGAGATCACGACGTACGCCATCTACTCGCCCGTGGCGCAGATGATCGACTCATCGGCTACGCCCACCTCGATGTCACCGACCTTGTCGAGGGGCCGAGTGCGGAGGTGGTGGTCCTCCCGTCATGTCGCCGTCAGGGGACCGGTCACGCACTCGTGGCGCAGGTGCTGCGCGTCGCCGAGTCCGCCGCCCCCGGGGCAGGTCTGCGCCTGTGGGCGCATAGCGACACGGTCTCCGCTCGCGCCCTGACGCAATCACTCGGGTTTGCGCGGACGCGGGTGCTGTGGCAGATGTGTCGCTCCCTGGTCACGCCACTGCCCTCCACACCGCTGCCGGCAGGTGTGCTGCTGCGCACCTTCCTCCCCGGTATCGATGATGCTGAGTGGCTCGCTCTCAACGCCGCGGCGTTCGCCCATCTGCCCGATCAGGGTGGCTGGACCTCGGCTGATCTGCAGCGTCGGATGGAGGAGCCCTGGTTTGATCCCGCGGGCTTCCTCATTGCGACAGACACCGCGGGTGCCATGGTGGGCTTCCACTGGACCAAGGTCCACGGGGGGGAGCACGCTCACGACGATGCCGATCATGACCGCCTGCACGCCGAGGGCACCGAACACCTCCACGGCCATGGCCATGACCCGCTGGGCGAGGTGTACGTCGTTGCCGTCGCCCCCGGCCACCAGGGCACCGGCCTCGGTCGCGTACTCGTGGAGGCGGGGCTGCGCCATCTCGCCGCACTGGGCCTGACCCAGGCAATGCTCTACGTCGACGCGGCGAATGCTCCGGCCATCGCGCTCTACTCATCCCTGGGATTCACCCACTGGGGTACCGACGTGCTCTACCGCCACACCTGACCCGCGGATCCGGGCGCGGGATCGACGTCAACAATCGGACATCTCGGGGCCATCCGGAGGCCGTGGTCGCTGTGGGACGATGGGGTCATGTCCCCTGATGCCCCCCAGGCCCGTATTTCCCAGGCCGAGGTCGAGCAGGACGAGGCGGCCGTGGCCGCGGTCGAGGCCGAGGCTGGCCCGCTGCCTCCTGACCGTTTCCTGGATCGCGAAATCTCCTGGCTCGCCTTCAACGAGCGTGTCCTCCAACTCGCTGAGGATCCCCACCTGCCCGTCCTCGAGCGAGCCAAATTCCTCGCGATTTTTGCCAGCAACCTGGACGAGTTCTTCATGGTCCGTGTCGCGGGGCTGAAGCGTCGCATTGCGACGGGGATCGCCGTGCGGGCCGCCAGCGGGCTCACCCCGCGCGAGGTGCTCGAGGCTATTTGGAGCCGAGCGCATCTCCTGCAGCTTCAGCAGGCCACCACCTTCCGCGATCAGGTGCGACCCGAACTCGCCGCGGATGGCGTCAAACTCCTCGGCTGGAGTTCACTGACCGTGGATGAGCGCGCCGAGTTGGACGTCTTCTTCGACCAACGTGCCTTCCCCGTGCTCACGCCACTCGCGGTCGATCCCAGCCATCCCTTCCCGTACATCAGTGGGCTGTCGCTGAATCTCGCCGTCGTGGTGCGCAATCCCGTGACCGGGACCGAGCTCTTTGCCCGCGTCAAGGTGCCCCCATCACTGCCGCGATTCGTCGCTGTCGGCGCGCAGCGCTTTGTGCCTCTCGAGGATGTCATCGCGGCCCACCTGGACGACCTCTTCCCGGGCATGGACATCCTCCAGCACCACACCTTCCGCGTCACGCGCAATGAGGACGTCGAGGTCGAGGAGGATGACGCCGAGAACCTGCTGAAGGCTCTCGAGCGGGAGTTGTCCCGACGCCGCTTCGGCCCCGCGGTGCGCCTGGAAGTCGAGACGTCGATCGATCCCCACGTCCTGGAGTTGCTCATGGACGAATTGGGGGTCAGCGAGCCCGAGGTCTTCCGCCTCCCCGGGCCGCTCGACCTCACCGGCCTGTGGTCCATCTACGGGGTGGATCGAGATGACCTCAAGCAGGGGAGCTTCATCCCGCGGACGAGCCGCCAACTCGCCGAGGTTGAGTCGGCGTCCGCACCGGACATTCTCGCGGAGGTCCGCGAGAAGGACGTCCTCGTCCACCACCCATATGACTCCTTCTCGACCAGTGTTCAACTCTTCCTTGAGCAGGCCGCTGTCGATCCGAATGTCCTCGCCATCAAGCAAACCCTCTACCGCACCAGTGGTGATTCACCGATTGTCCAGGCCCTGATCGAGGCAGCGCGCAATGGCAAGCAGGTGCTGGCGCTGGTGGAGATCAAGGCGCGCTTCGATGAGCAAAACAACATTGACTGGGGCAAAAAGCTCGAGGAGGCCGGGGTCCACGTCGTCTACGGACTCGTCGGACTGAAGACACACTCCAAACTCTCGCTCGTCGTGCGAGATGACGGTGATCGACTCCGCCGCTACTGCCACCTCGGCACCGGCAACTACCATCCGAAGACCGCGAGACTCTACGAGGACTTCGGGCTCTTCACCTGTGATGAGCAGGTGGGCGAGGATGTCTCCGACCTCTTCAATGTCCTCTCGGGCTACTCCCTCAACACCGACTACCACCGCCTGCTGGTCGCGCCCCACTCGATGCGCACCGGTCTCATCGAGCGGATCGATCGCGAGATCGACCATGCACGCGCGGGCCGACGTTCCCGGATCCGCTTTAAGTGCAATTCCATCGTCGACGAGCGCATCATTGACGCGCTCTACCGGGCTTCGCAGGCGGGAGTCCCCGTCAAGGTGTGGGTCCGCGGCATCTGTGCCCTCAGGCCCGGTGTGCCAGGACTGAGTGACAACATCGAGGTCATCAGCATCCTCGGCCGCTTCCTCGAGCATTCCCGCGTTTATGAGTTTTGCAATGACGACGACACCGAGGTGTGGATCGGATCAGCTGATCTGATGCATCGCAATTTGGATCGTCGCGTTGAGACACTGGTGAGCCTGAAGAGTCCCGAGCAGGTCGCCGAGATCAACGCACTCTTCATCCTGGCGTTCGACCCCAACACCGCCGCCTGGGATTTGCGACCTGATGGGTCATGGGTGCGCCGTACGATCGGACCCGATAGTGAGCCTCCGCGGGATCTCCAGGAGATGCTGATCGAGGTCCACCGCAACCGCGGTCGTCTGGTGTGACCGAGGCCCATCGCGAGATCGAACGCAAATTGCGCCCACCCCCGGGATTCGCGCTGCCTGATCTCACCACGATCGATGGCGTCACGAGTGTGGAGCCCCAGCCGGCCTTCACCATGAGCAACACCTACTACGACACACCCGATCTGCGGCTCTTCCGCTGGGGCATCACCCTGCGCCTGCGACAGGGCAGTCCCGATGCGGGCTGGCATCTCAAACTCCCGGTGGATTCGGCAGCGGCGGGTGCCCGCGATGAGATCCGGGCTCCCATCGCGGCGGAGTTGCCCGATGCACTCGCCAACCTGGTGACGGCCTTCGTTCGTGAAGCACCGTTGGCTCCGATCGCGACCCTGATCACACATCGCGCACCCCGGCTCCTCGTCGACGCCGCAGGGGTTGCTCGCGCGGAGGTCGTCGATGACACCGTCACGGTCCTTGATGGGCAACGCGTGACGATGAGTTTCCGCGAGATCGAGGTCGAGGCCCTCCCCAGCGACGACGGCAGTCTGGATGAGGACCTCCTCGATCGAGTGGCGCACCATCTCATGGCCGCGGGTGCGGAGCCCGGCACCGTGAGCAAGGTGGGTGCTGCCCTCGGTCCCCGTGCGCTGGCGCCACCGGATATCCCCGAGTTGGCCTGGCCGGACGCACACGATCCCGCCGGCGATGTCGTGCGCGCCTACCTGGCCCTGCACACGCGCCGGCTGGTGCGCGCTGATCTGCGGTTGCGTCGGGATCTGCCCGATGCCGTCCACCAGATGCGCGTCAGCGCGCGCCGACTGCGCAGCGGGCTCAAGGTCTTCCGCCCGCTGGTCGATGATGAGTGGGCGGGGCGCTTGCGCGAGGAACTCGGTTGGATGGCGTCCGGGCTGGGTGAAGCACGCGATACCGAGGTCCTCCAGGAGCGCCTCGATGTCCACGCGGAGACCCTCGGCGCCGAGGATGCCGCCCGAGCGCGAGCCGTCATAGATCGCGTCCTGGAGGAGCGCATGGTCGCCGCCGCCGGGGCCGCGCGCGCGATCGTGGACTCCCCGCGGTATCGCGCCCTGCTCGCCGACCTCGTGGACGGTGTACGCCGACCCCCGCTGACCGCGCAGGCGCGCCTGTCCGCGGATGACGTGCTGCCACCCCTCGTGGCACGAGCATTCCGCAAACTCAAGCGGAGGGTCGCTGCCCTCGACCTGGACACCCCCAGTGAGCAATGGCACAGCGCGCGGATCGTCGCGAAACAGGCGCGGTACGCCGCCGACGCCGTCGCGCCGGTGCTGGGCGCCGATGTCGGCACCCTCGCGGATCACCTTGCCGATGTCACCGAGGTTCTGGGCCATCACCAGGACTCCTACGTCGCCCAGGCAACCCTGCGGGGCCTGTCCACCCAGGCCGATCCCGCCGCCGCTTTTGCCCTCGGTCGACTCCTGGGCGTGGAGGAGGTGGCCGAGATCGCCGACCGGGTGTCCCTGCTCGCGATGTGGCCCCGAGTGCGCAAGGCGGCCCGCCAAGCCCGGCTCACACGGGTGGCACCTCCAGATTGAGTCCTGTCATCATCCCCTCAGTCCTCGTGGCGGGTCGAGATAGGCAAGACTGATGAGCGTGACCGACTCGGGCCTGGTGCGCGCCTCTGGCGTTGTCGTCGTCCGCGACACTGGTCACGGCCCGGAGGTCGTGGTGATCCATCGCGACCTGCGCGCGGACTGGTCGCTGCCCAAAGGCAAACTCGAGCCCGGGGAGCACCCCCTCACGGCGGCCGTTCGGGAGTGTGACGAAGAGACCGGCATCGTCCCCATCCTCGGACCCCCACTGCCACGCCAGGAGTACGTCGCCCTCGGGTCACCCAAGATCGTTGACTACTGGTCGGCGCGCGTGGGCGGGGACGAAGGCTTTGCCCCCGATGAGGAGGTGGCGGAGATCCTCTGGCTACCCGCGGAGGAGGCGGCCGCTCGACTCACGTACCCGCACGATGCCGATCTGATCCGTGAAGCGGCCGCTATGCCGTCGAGCAGTCCCTTCATCCTGCTGCGTCATACGCAATCGACAAAGCGTGCCGACTACGGCGGGAAGGTGGACGCCGAGCGCCCCCTCTCCGGCAAGGGCCGTTCTCAGGCCAAGGCACTCGTGCCGCTGCTGTCGGCCTACGGCATCACGTCCGTGCACTCCTCTGATTCGGCCCGCTGCCGCGAGACCGTGCGGCGATATGCCAAATCCATTGACGCCCGGGTCGAACTCGAGCCGAGTCTGAGCGAAGAGGCCCACGATGATCGGCCCAAGCGCGCGGCCCGACGGATGCGCCAATTGCTCCTGGACCCCTCGCCCCTGGTGGTCTCCTCACATCGACCTGTCCTGCCCACCCTGGTCGAGGCCATCGCTGACCTCAGAATCCCGGGCCAGCAGGACCTGGACCTGGACTCCAAATTGTCCCCCGGGGGCTTCCTGGTCGTGCACCGTCACTTCCCGGCAGACGGCGGGGATCCGATCGTGCTCGCGATTGAGCGCCATGACGTCTCCGGTGACTAAGCCCGTCGACCGAGCCCGAACGCATTCATCGGATGGACCAATTGCGTTTACCTGGAGTTCATGGTCGGCACGCGCGCTAGACATACCGTCTTCCTAGGTTCGTACTCGCTTCACACCGAACGCTCGACGTACATCGGGCACCTATCTTTAGGAGGACCAGGGTGACTCGCACCCGTGGCGCCGCTATCGCGGCCACCACCATCGCTGGCGCACTACTGCTTGCCGCCTGCGGCGGCAGCTCCAGCAGTGATTCCAGCAGCGCATCCAGCGATCTGACCGGCTCGATCCTCATCGATGGATCCTCAACGGTCGGTCCGGCGACAGAGATCGCCGCTGAACTCTTCATGGCGCAAAACCCCGGCGTCGCCGTCACCGTTGCCGTCTCCGGCACCAGCGGCGGCTTCGAGAAGTTTTGCCTCGGTGAGACCGATGGCAATGACGCTTCGCGCTTGATCAAGGAAGAAGAAATCATCAAGTGCGACGAGGCCGGCATCACCTACGACAACATCACGGTTGCCAATGACGCACTCACTGTCCTGGTCAACGCCGCCGCTCCGGTGGAGTGCCTCACCGTGGCACAGCTCAATGCGATCTGGGGTGACGGATCGACCATCAGTACGTGGGGTGAGATCCCCGATCTGGATGTCCCCGCCGACTTCGCGAGCACCCCGCTTGCACTCTACGGCCCCGGCACAGACTCGGGCACCTTCGACTTCTTCACCGAGGCGATCAATGGCGAGGAAGGCAGTATTCGCATCGACTACACCTCCATCGGTGAGGACGACAATGCCGCCGTCACCGCCGTCACCGGCGATGTGGGCGCCATGGGCTACGTGCCCTTCTCCTTCTACCAGGAGGCTGGCGACGCTGTGAAGGGTATTGCTGTTGACGGTGGCAACGGTTGCGCCGAGCCCACCGCCGAGAATGTGCAGGATGGTTCCTACTCGCCTCTGGGCCGTGCGCTCTACGTGTACGCAAGTGGCACTGCACTGCAGAAGCCAGAGACGGTTGCCTTCTTCGACTTCTACATCAACAACTCAGCTCAGATTGCTGAAATCGGCGGCTACATCGGTCTGACACCTGCACAGGTGACGGAGCAACTCGCCAAGGTCGCTTCTTTGGCCGGCCAGTAGCACCTGCGAAACAGGAACAATTCCCAGATGTCAACGCAGACCGTAGAACTCGGAGCCTCCAGGAGCGGGGAACCCCCTCGCAGCCTGGAGGCTCCGAGCCTGCGTATCGGCGAACGCATCATCAAGGCGCTGCTGTGGTCGGCTGCGACGCTGTCGGTGCTCGTCACGACGGGCATCGTCGTATCACTGCTCATCCCGAGCATCGCCTTTTTCCAGCAGGTCCCCCTCTGGGAATTCCTCACGGGGACGGTGTGGGCACCCGCCTTCGCGAATCCGTCCTACGGCGTCCTGCCGATCGTCGTCGGCACCTTGACGGTCGTCTTCTTCGCCACCCTGGTGGCGGTGCCCGTCGGACTCAGCTCGGCCATCTACCTGTCCGAATACGCCAGCCCCCGTGTGCGCCGGATTGTCAAGCCGATCCTTGAGGTGCTCGAAGGTCTTCCCACGGTGGCGATCGGTCTCTTTGCCTTTGCCGTCCTCACGCCACTCATCCGGCAGTTGACCCCCTTCCTGCCCTGGACCGGCCCGTTCTCCATCGGCGTCGCCGGCATCACCGTGGGCCTGCTGATTATTCCGCTCGTCTCATCGGTCTCCGACGATGCGATGCGGTCGGTGCCCGCCGACCTGCGCCAGGGTGCCTACGCCATGGGGGCGACGAAATACGAGGTCGCTCTCAAGGTCATCGTGCCGGCGGCCATCTCGGGAATCATCGCCGCATTTGTCCTCGGGATCTCCAGGGCCATCGGGGAGACCATGGTCGTCCTCCTGGTCGCGGGAGCCGGTAGCCCCGTGCTGAGTTTTGATCCCACCAAGGGCACCCAGACCATGACCGCCTACATCGGGAGCACCGCGACCGGCGACATCGCCCAGGGAACGATCACCTACGACAGTATCTTCGCGGTGGGGGTCCTCCTCTTCCTCATGACGCTGGCCATGAACATCCTGGCGATTCGCCTGGTCAAAAAGTATCGGGAGGTCTACGACTGATGTCGGACTCTTCAGACAAGCCGAATCTGTCCGACCGGGTCGCGATGCCCGCTCGGACGCGCGTCGCGGTGGGGGGTGCTCGAGAGGTCACGGAGGCGATGTTCTCCAGCGTGGATCGAGCCAAAAAAATTCGCGGGACGATCATCGCCGGCGTACTCCTGCTGGGTCTTTCAGTTGCCCTAATCGCGGTGACCGCGATGGTCGTGTGGGCCTTCATCGCCGGCTGGTCTCGCCTCAGTATCAATCTCTTCACGAACGTGCCCTCGGTCGTCAACCCTGACAACGCCGGCTACCGAACGGCGATCCTCGGCACGCTCTACATCATCGGCGGCGTCATCGTGCTCATCGTGCCGCTCGGTGTTGGGGCCGCGATTTACCTCGAGCAGTTTGCCAACCCGGCCAACAGGTTCAATCGCTTCATTGACCTCAATATCCAAAACCTGGCCGGTGTGCCGTCCATCGTCTTCGGCATCCTCGGCCTCGCCTTCATCGTTCGCGGGCCCCTCGACCTCGGCTTCGTGGCCGCGGCGGGCTCCCTCACCCTCGCCCTGCTTGTCCTTCCCACCGTCATCCTCGCGTCGAGGGAGGCTCTGCGAGCGGTCCCCTCATCCATCCGAGACGGCTCGCTGGCCCTGGGGGCGACGGTGTGGCAAGCCGTGTCTCGACAGGTGCTCCCCGCCGCCCTGCCGGGTATCTTGACCGGGGTCATCCTGGCTGTCTCACGCGCCATCGGCGAGGCAGCCCCGCTCCTCCTGGTCGGGGCTGTCACCTTCGTGACCTTCAACCCCAGTTTCTTTGAGGGCGGCTACTCCACGCTTCCGACCATGATCTACAGCTACGCATCCCGCCCGCAGGAGTCCCTGCAGACCCTCGCGGCCGCCGGTGTCGTCGTCATGCTCGTGTTGCTCATCATGATCAATTCTGTAGCGATTTACCTGCGCAATCGATTCGAGAGGACTTGGTGATGAGCGAGACCGCCCAGAGCCCACCCGTCATCCCTATCGCGCGAGCGGTGCAGGATAGGGTCAATCCCGTGGAAACGGATTCCGCCAACACCTTTGACTTGCAAAACGTGCGCGTCTACTACGGCGACATGCTTGCGGTCAAAGACGTCTCCATGGGCATCCATCACAATCAGATCACCGCCTTCATCGGTCCCTCGGGCTGTGGCAAGTCAACGCTGCTCCGGTCTCTCAACCGTATGAACGACCTCATCCCGGGCGCCCGTGTCGAAGGCGATGTGCTCTACCACGGGATTGACGTCTACGGACCCAAGGTTGATCCGGTCCAGGTGCGCAACGTCATCGGGATGGTGTTCCAAAAGCCCAACCCCTTCCCCAAGTCCATCTATGACAACGTGGCCTTCGGGCCGCGACTGCAGGGGCGCAAGAAGAATCTCGACGACATTGTCGAGGAGGCGCTGCGAGGCGCGGCCCTGTGGGATGAGGTGAAGGACCGGCTCAAGGACAATGCCTACGGCATGTCCGGTGGCCAGCAGCAGCGCCTGTGCATCGCCCGCTGCATCGCGGTACAGCCTGATGTCATCCTCATGGATGAGCCATGCTCCGCTCTCGACCCGGTATCCACGGGACGCATCGAAGACCTCATGGTGGAACTCAAGAAGACCTACACGATCGTCATCGTTACGCACAACATGCAGCAGGCGGCCCGTGTCGCTGACATGACAGCCTTCTTCACCGTGTCGGCCAACGACGAAACCGGTTCCCGCACAGGCATGCTGGTGGAATACGCCAGCACGTCCAAGATTTTTTCCGACCCCGTCGACACCCGCACCGAAAACTACGTTTCGGGTCGCTTCGGCTGATCAGGTCAGCGCGTAGCCGGCCTCATCCACGGCATTCCGGACCTGCTCACGGTCGAGGATGGCCTCGCTCTCGATCGTCACCGCACCGGACGCTAGGTCGACATCGACACTGCGCACCCCGGGCAGTGCCATCACCTCCATGGTGACCGCGCGCACACAGTGGTCACAGGTCATCCCGGTCACGTCGTACACCTCCCGGATGGGACCCGTCATGACTCGGTCATCTTCACGAGCGCCTTGAGCCGCGGCAGCGTCTGCTCAATCGACCGTGCATTGCGACGGTAGGCGTTCATCAGGTACAGCGCGCGGCGGGACCGAGCCGTGGTCGCATCAAAGGTCTCGGTCACCCGTGTGCTGTCCGCCGACAGCGGCACCAACTCATAGCGCCAGCGGTGGCCTCCCACGTGCGCCCAGGCAATCCTGCGCCCCTCGTCAAACTCCACGACCGTATTGCCGATCTTGTAGGGCACACCCAACGTCATATCCATGCGGAAGGTCGCAGCCTGGGACAGTCGATCCGGCCCGGCCACGGCCTCTCGGACCGACCCGGATCCGTCGAAGTCGCCATGGCGCCGGGGGTCGGCCAGGACCTCAAAAATCCGAGCGGCTGGTGCCCCGATGGCGATGCTGCGGGACACGATCCAGCGTGACCCCGTCTCCACCGTCTCCACCTCGCCCATGGAGGAGACGGTACGCCAGGTCGGGCAGACCGACACCCGCAGGCCGTTCATCCGGAGTTCGCTTTGGCCTCATGTCCATGTCATCCGCGGCGCCTAGGGTGCGAGTGTGATACCCGAGGGCCCCGCCCATCAGGTGACGCTCACGCTCACCGGGAGATTCCTCCTGCCCGAGTGCAGTTGCGGTTGGATCGGCACCGCACGGGTGAGCGAGTCAGCGGCTCGAGAGGAGGCGCGCGATCACGCGCTGCTCTACGTCGATGGCGACATCACGCCCGATCAGATCCGAGTGCTCGTCGTACCCGACCCTGCTGAGCCCGACCCAGCCGACTAAAAACCGGTGCTGCCCGCAGCACGACGTCGGGCACCATCCCGATGAGGCGCACCTGTGCGCCACGCCAGTGCGGCACGCTGACGATGCGCCGCGGTGTGCGCAGGACCCTGATCACGGCCGCGGACACCTCGTGGGGCTCCACCGTCCGCAAACCCGTGAAGGTCATCGCCACCGCCGGATCATCAATCACCTCCGTGATCATGGGGGTGAGCATGCCGTCGGGGCAGATGACGGTGAAGTGCATGCCCACGACTCCCTGGGCGCGCAACTCTGCCTCCAGCCCCAGGGTGAAGGACAAGACACCCGCCTTTGTCGCCGCGTAGATGCACTCCCCCGGTACCGGCACCCAGGACGCCAGCGATCCGATCGTGATCACATGGCCTCGCCCCCGGCCCCCATCACGCTGGCGCATCACCTCCACGGCCGCTCGCGTGCCGTGGATGGTGCCGAGCAGATTGACCCCGATGATCTGCTCCACGGTGGCATCGGGCTGAGTCGCAGCATCACCCGCACCGAGCACGCCCGCGTTGTTGATCCACACATCGGGCTGCACCCGCTGAGCCAGGGCACGGCACGCATCCGCGTCGGTGACGTCAAGGACATCTGCGGCGCCGGCAATATCGGTCGCGACCACGTCATAACCTGCGCGGCGCAGGGCGGTGACCAACTCTGCGCCCAGTCCACGACCGGCTCCGGTGACGACGGCGATAGGCACTAGACGACCGCGACGACGCCCTTGCCGAGGACAACCACCCCGGCATCACTGACGGTGTAGATCTCCCGGTCGCGCTCGATATCGACGCCGATCTGCGCGCCATCGGGCACGATGACATTTTTGTCCAGGATGGCGTTGCGGATGACGGCGTTGCGGCCGATGCGCACCCCGGGCAAAAGCACCGAGCCCTCGATGTAGGCACCGCCCTGGACCTGGACATCGAAGGCCACCACGGATCCCCGCACATGCGCTCCCGCGATGATCGATCCCGTCCCCACCATGGACTCATGTGCGTTGCCACCCTCGACAAACTTTGCGGGAGGCATGGTGAGGTGATTGGTCAGGATCGGCCAACGGCGGTTGTAGAGGTTGAAGATCGGATGCACGGAGACCAGATCCATGTGGGCATCGTGGTAGGCATCCAGGGTCCCCACGTCTCGCCAGTAGCCGCGGTCGCGATCGGTGGCACCGGGCACCACATTGAGGGCAAAGTCATAGACGCAGGCCTGACCCTGATCCACCAGATTGGGGATGATGTTGGCTCCCATATCGTGCACGGAACCCTCATCCGCGGCATCCGCTCGGAGAACGTCAATCAGTGCCTGCGTCGTGAAGATGTAGTTGCCCATGGACACGTACGACTCGTCCTCAGCACCGACGATGCCGGGGGGGTCCGTGGGCTTCTCGAGGAAGCGCCCGATGCGCGTCGCGTCACCAGCGGTGTCGATGACGCCAAACTGATGGGCGAGGGCCCTCGGCTGACGGATGCCGGCCACGGTCACCGCCGCTCCGGAGTCGATGTGCGCCTGCACCATCTGCATGGGATCCATGCGGTAGACGTGGTCGGCACCGAAGACCGCGACGTAATCAGGCTGTTCGTCGTTGATGAGGTTGAGGCTCTGGAAGATCGCGTCCGCACTGCCGGTGAACCACCGTGGCCCCAGGCGCTGCTGAGCCGGCACGGCCGTGACGTAGTCGCCCAGGAGCGATGACAGGCCCCACGTCGTGGTGATGTGCCTATCGAGGGAATGGGACTTGTACTGCGTCAGCACGGCCACCCGGCGCAGCCCGGAGTTGATCATGTTGGACAGGGCGAAGTCAATGAGCCGATAGCTACCCCCGAAGGGGACGGCGGGCTTGGCTCGATCCGCCGTCAGGGGCATAAGTCGCTTACCCGCCCCGCCGGCGAGCACGATCCCGAGGACGTGCGGGCCTGTATCCACGTTTGTCAGCCTAGACCTCGGGGGTATCTACCGCAGGCCCTACGCTGCACCCGTGAAGGTCGGCATTCTCACTCGCGAGTGGCCCCCGGACATCTACGGAGGAGCTGGAGTGCACGTTCGCGAGTTGGCGCGCCATCTGCGCCCCCTGGTGGACGTCGCGGTCCATTGCTTCGGCGCACCTCGATCCGATGCCGATGCCCACGCGATCCCGGCCAATCTCACCGGCACAAATCCGGCACTCCAGACACTGGGCGTCAACCTCGAGATGGTGCGGGACACCTCGGACGTCGACGTGGTGCATTCGCACACCTGGTACGCCAATCTCGCCGGTCACGTCAGTGGACTCCTCCACGGTGTCCCACACGTCATCACAGCTCATTCCCTCGAGCCGCTGCGTCCGTGGAAGGAAGAGCAACTCGGTGGTGGCTACCGGGTCAGCTCATGGGTGGAGGGGACCTCCTACGACCACGCTCAGGCGATCATCGCGGTGAGCCACGGTATGCGTCGCGATGTCTTGGCGGCCTACCCGACCGTGGATCCAGCGCGCGTGCACGTCGTACACAACGGCATCGACACCGACATCTACCGACCCGATCCCGGACTGGATGCGCTCGAGCGACACGGTGTCCCACTCGACCGGCCCTACGTGATCTTTGTCGGACGCATCACGCGGCAAAAAGGCATCGCCCATCTGATAGCGGCGGCCCGAGACTTCAGCGCCGACACCGTGCTCGTGCTCTGTGCGAGTTCACCGGAGACCCCCGAGGTGGAGATCGAGACGGCGACCGCAATCGAGCACCTGCGCCGGTTGCGGGGCCCCGACTCGGTCGTGTGGATCCAGGAGCAAGCCTCACTCGATGACGTGCGCCAGTTGCTCACCCACGCGCGTGTCTTCGCGTGCCCATCGATCTATGAGCCCCAGGGCATCGTCAACCTCGAGGCGATGGCATGTGAGACCGCCGTCGTGGCGAGTGCGGTCGGAGGGATCCCCGAGGTGGTGGTGGATGGGCAGACCGGATTGCTCGTCCCCTACGACGTCGCGGATCCCCGGGCCTTTGAGACGGCGCTCGCGGTGGCGATCAACACCCTGATCGCTGATCCTGAGCGCGCCGCGGCCATGGGCCGCGCCGGACGGTCACGGGCACGCAGTGACTTTGCCTGGGACGCTATCGCCGAGCGGACCGTCGCGGTCTACGCCGAGGCGCTGGGAGTCATGCAGGCGTGACCGCTCCCGCATCCACGACAGCGGCTGACTCCCAGCGCACGGCACTCGGATACGCCCTCCTGCTCTCCGGCACCCTCCTGTTTGCTCTCAACGGGACGATTGTCAAGGCCATCCTGCTCAGCGGCGTCGGCGCTGCCAGCCTGTCTCAAGTCAGGGCGACGGGTGCCTTCGTGATCCTCTTCCTCCTCGTCGCCATCCTGCGTCCGCGAGCGCTGAAGATCCGCCGTCGCGAGTGGAAGTTGCTGCTCGCCTACGGCGTCATCGGCGTCTCCATGACGCAATTCCTCTACTTCATTGCGATCCAGCGCATGCCCATCGGGATCGCGCTCATCATCGAATTCACCGCCCCCATCTGGGTCGTCCTGTGGGTACGCTTCGGACGCCGCCAGTTTGTGCGCCCCACCGTGTGGCTCGGGCTGCTCCTGGCCCTCGTGGGCCTTGCCATGGTTGCCCAGGTGTGGCGGGGATTCACACTGGATGGCCTCGGTGTCGCAGCAGCCTTCGGGGCTGCCCTCGCACTCGCTCTCTTCTACATCATCGGGGAGCATGAGCGCAGGGGGCCCCACGCCCGCGATGCCCTGTCGCTCACCATGTGGGGCATGGGCGGCGCAACCCTCTTTTGGGCCATCGTGCAGCCCTGGTGGCTCTTTTCGTGGGAGTCCTACAGCGGCACGGTCTCCCAACTGGCGGGCACGGGACCCGAGCTGCCGCTTCTGGGTCTCACCGGCTGGATGATCGTGATGGGCACGGTGATCCCCTTCGCACTCGCCATGAAGGCACTGGCGTACATCAATGCCGCCCAAGCCTCCATCATCGGAATGACCGAGCCGCTCATCGCCTCGATCATCGCCTGGATCGTGCTCGCCGAAGTCTTCACGCCGGTGCAGATGCTCGGCGGAGTCGTTGTCCTCGCCGGGGTCTATCTCGCCGAGCGATCCCGATGAGCGCACCCGACCCGATCGAGCCGCTATCCCCCATGGTCGTGGGACCCTCATCTCGACGCATCCAGGCGATCGGCGCCGTGATGTATCTCATCGCCGCCTTCCTCTTTGCGCTCAATGGCAGTGTCGCGAAGGCGCAGATCGAGGCTGGACTCTCGCCCGCAGAGGTCACCGAGATCCGCACCATCGGATGCGCACTGCTCCTGCTCATCTACATCCTGATCGTGAATCCCGGCTCGCTGAAGGTCCGTCGTACGGAGATTCCCTTCCTCCTGCTCTTTGGCGTCCTGGCGTACGCGCTCACACCCTTCCTCTTCTTTCTGAGCGTGGAGTTGCTGCCCGTCGCCATCGCCGCGCTGCTGGCCTTCCTGGCTCCGGTGCTGGTGGCACTGTGGTTGCGCTACGTCAAACGTGAGGCGGTCGGTCGGTCCATCTGGCTGTCGCTCGTGCTGGTGGTGGGTGGACTGATCCTGGTGTCGCAGGTGTGGTCCGGCATGACGCTCAATCCCCTCGGTGTCTTCTTCGGACTCCTGACCGCGGCTGCTCTGGCGGCCTATCTCATCCTGGGTGAGGCGGGTGCGCGCCGTCGCGATGTCATGAGCCTGGCGTTTTGGGGCTTTGCGATTGCGACCGTCACGTGGAGCATCCTCGCCCCCTGGTGGAACTTCCCGTGGAATCTCCTCACGACGACGACCTCGCTCTTTGACGGTGCCGTGACGGGCATCCCCGTGTGGTCTCTCGTCATCGTCATGATCGCGATTTCGGTCATCCCCTTCGTGCTCGTCCTTATGTCCCTGCAGCGCATCGGTGCCCAACGCGGCGGCATCCTGGGCACGACCGAGCCCCTGTGGGCTGCGCTCCTCGCCTTCATCCTGCTGGGGGAGGTCCTATCCCCGATCCAGGGACTCGGGGGACTCGTCGTCCTTGCCGGAGTCATCGTGGCGGAATTCGCATCGCAGCGAACCCTTCGCGCTGGCGCGCTCACCCGCTGACCCTCACGCCACCGTCTCAGACGACGGATTAGACCACGGTTAGACGATATTGCGCTCGGGCCGCAACTCACCGCTCGCGAAGCGCTCCACATCGAGTGGGCTGACATCGATAAATGGCGTCACACCGAGATACAGGTCGCGCAAGATCTCCCCCACCGCCGGCCCCTGCAGGAAGCCGTGGCCGGAGAAGCCCGTCGCGTAGAGGAAGCGCCTCACCGCCTGCGCCTCACCGAGCAGAGCGTTGTGATCCGGTGTCACCTCGTAGAGCCCTGCCCAGCCGCTGCGTACACCCAGGTCAAGCAGTCCGGGGGCGCGTTGCTCGGCCAACTCGGCAAGACGCTCAGGAAAATCAGCGTCACGCGAGGTTTCCCAGCTCGGTTCGACACCCTTGCGGGAAAAACCCGTGAGGATCGCCGGTCCCTCCCGATGCCAGTAGAGGCTCGTCGCATAGTCGATGGTGAAGGCCATGTCGATCGGCTCGGACAGTGGCTCGGTGATGAGCAACTCCCGCTTGTACGGCGTGACGGGCAGGTCGACTCCGACGTAGGCCGCAATCTGCGGTGACCAGGCACCCGCGCAGTCGATAACACAGCCCGTGGCCACGTCACCGTCGCTCGTCTGGACGCCGGTGATCTCACCACCGGCGGTGGAGATACCGATGCACGCGACACCGGTGCGCACGGTCGCACCGAGACGGCGCGCCCCGGTCGCATATCCGAGCACCACGGACTCCGGGGTGCAGTGGCCGTCGTTCGGCGACCACGCCGCCGCGAGCACACCCTCGGGATCCAGCAGCGGTGAGAGTCGGCAGGCCTCGTCGGCATCGACCATCCGTGACTCCACGCCGAGGGAGTTTTGCAACGCGACCGAGGCCGTAAAGAGTTCGACATCCTCGGGTCGGGTGAGCACAAAGAGGTAGCCGCTGCGATGTAAATCGATTTCCTGGCCCGGCCGTTGGGCAAAGTCCGCAAAGAGGTCCAGAGACCGCTTGCCGAGCATGATGTTGAGTTCATCGGAGAAGTTAGCGCGCACCCCGCCGGCAGCCCGAGATGTGGACCCACCGGAGAGTTCACCACGCTCGACGAGCACGACATCGACACCTGCTTCGGCGAGATGGAATGCCGTCGACGCACCCATCACACCGCCCCCGACGATGACCACGTCAGCGGATGCCGGCAGCGTCACAGGTGGAAGCCCGGGTCGTACGGCAACTCAATGACGTCCATCTGTGCCTTCTGGAGTTTGCCGCTGTAGTCCCAATTCATGGACTGCCAGCGGGTGAATTGGTCGAGGACCCAGATGCCGCTCTGCCGTGAGCCGTTGCCGCTGAGTCCATTGCCGCCAAACGGCAGATGCGCTTCCGCTCCGGACGTGGAGTTGTTGACCGACACCATGCCGGCGGAGATTCCCTGGCGGAAGCGCCACACCGCCTGCGGATCGGAGGTGTAGATCGCGCTCGAGAGACCGTATCCGTGACCATTGGAGAGCTCGATCGCCTCGTCGAGTGTGTCGAATACACCCATGGTGACGAGCGGGCCGAAGGTCTCGGTGTCATAGAGCGCGTCACCCGGGCGTATGCCGTCGACGATCGTGGGATGGGCAAACCATCCAGCGTCCGGATCGCCGAGGAATCCGGCGCGCGGATTGTGACTCGTAATGCGGCCCACCCCGCTCGAGCCGTAGACGCTTTGGTGATCCTGGATGAGGCCGAGGTGCTTGTCGTGGGTGGTCAGATACTTCTCGTCGATCATCGGCCCGTAGAGCACCGGCTGACGGGGGTCACCGATGATTGCGTTCTGCACGGCGTGCACGTAGCGCTCGCGGACAACGTCGTAAACATCACGATGGACCCAGAGGGTGCCCAGTGAGGTGCAGCGCTGGCCCGCCGTACCAAAGCCGGCAAAGAGGGCACCCTCGACGACGAGATCAATCGCGGCATCGGGCATGACCACCATGGGGTTTTTGCCACCGAGCTCCAGACAGGGCGACTGCAGATGACGCCCGGCGAGCTCACTGAGTCGACGACCGACCTCGGTCGAGCCGGTAAAGCCGATCTTCTGGACGAGTTTGCTATCCAGGGCTGCTTCGAGACCATCATAGGTCGCGGGACCGTCGGCGATGACGACCTGCAGGACCTCCCGTGGCACTCCACCGGCGTAGAAGATTTCCGCCATCGCCTGGGCGATCGCCGCAGTCTGCTCGGCGGGCTTCCACACGATGGTGTTGCCGGTGACGAGTGCGGGCACGATGTACCAGGACGGCACGGCCGCGGGGAAGTTGCCCGCGGTGATGATCATGGCGGTGCCGACCGGCATGCGGAAGGTGAAGAGTTGCTTATCGGGCATCTCACTCGGGACCGTCTGACCGTAGAGCCGGCGGCCCTCCCCGAGGAAGAAGTCACAGGTGTCGATCACCTCTTGCACGTCACCCAGCGCCTCGGCGTAGACCTTGCCCATCTCGCGGGTCACGAGGTGGGCGAGTGATTCCTTATTCGACTCAAAAAGCCGACCCACCTGGGCGATGACCCGCCCGCGCAGGGGCGCCGGGATCGCGGCCCACGCTGCCTGTGCGGCATGGGCGGTCTGGCAGGCGGCAAGCACCTCCGCACTCGTCGCGAGGGGCACCTCGGTGACGATGTCGTCGAATCGAGCCGGATTGCGGGAGGTGTAGGTCGCCATGGGGCGATCCTTGCACCGGCCTAGCGCACGGTGGACGCAGGGCGGCCTGCCTTCACGGTGGCAGCGCCGTCAGCCGGTGGGGCTGTGGCCTGCGGCTGCCGATCCGGGGAGGTCGGATAGCCCTCGGCTGACCTCCCTTCGACTCTGGGAGGCTGGGGGGTGTGAGCCAGACACGCACCGTCGGGACAGCGATCCTCCAGCTCCTGGCCGACCATGGCATCGAGGTCGTCTTCGGGCTGCCGGGTGTGCACAACCTCGCCTTCTGGTCGGCGGAGACACCGGTGCGGATCGTCGGCGTGCGCCACGAGCAGGCATGCGTGTACGCCGCGGACGGCTATGCGCGCGCCACGGGACGACTCGGAGTGGCGTTGACCACCACCGGTCCGGGGGCCGTCAACGCCCTCGCCGCCTTCGGGGAGGCCGCGGTCAGCGGAGCCCCCGTGCTGCTCATCTCCAGCGACGTGTCGACCGCGCTGCGCTCCCCCGATGGCCCGCGCGGCATTCTGCATGAGATGGCCGATCAGGCGGCGCCCTTTGCCTCGCTCGGCTGTCGCGCCATCACCGTGACCACCGCCGAGGAGGCGCTCACCGAGGTCGCGATGGCCGTCGCCCGCTCGGAGACGTCCCCGGGTGCGCCGGAATACATCGGCATCCCCTCGGACATCCTCAACGCACCCTGGAGTGAGGCAACACCGAGCGTGCCGACACTCACCATCGCCGTCGCACCGCCGTCACTGACGGCACTCGCGGGGTTAATCACTGATTCCACGCGAGTGATCATCTGGGCGGGCGGTGGTGTCACCCAGTGCGGGGTGGCAGGCGATGCGGCCGTACGCGCTCTGGCAGAGCGCCTCGGTGCACCCGTGGTGACGACGTACGCCGGTCGCGGTGTCATGGCCGGGCATCCGCTCACCATCGAAACCTCGACCCACGAGCCCGAGGTCGACGCACTCATCGGCAGCGCTGACCTGCTGCTGGTCATCGGCAGTGGATTCGATGCCATGCACACCAAAAACTGGCGCATGTCCCTGCCCTCTCGCCGTGCCGCCATCAGCCTCGGCGATGAGATCACGCGCACCATCGACTGGGATGTCCTCATCGGCGCCGACCTCATCGCCAGCATCGAGGCGCTGCTGCCCCTGCTGCCCGCACAATCCCGCGATGCTTGGGCACCGACCGGCCTGCGTGATCGTGTGCGCGCCCGCCTTGCGGCGGACTCCCGCACCGCTCCCGCGGTCGCCTTCGTCGACGCGATTGAGTCCTGGCCTGCTGACGGCGTGGTCGTCACCGATATGTGCATCCCGGGTTACTGGGTGAGCAGCCATGCCCGCCATCCGCGACCGCGGCATCTGCTCAATCCCGTCGGTTGGGGCACGCTCGGCTACGCCCTGCCGGCCGCGATCGGCCCGGCAGCTGCCGGCCTTCCCACGCTCGCTGTGTGCGGCGATGGTGGTCCGATGTTTGCCCTCGGTGAGTTGGCCACGCTCATGCAGGAGGAGCTGCCGGTCACGCTCCTGGTCGTTGATGATGGCGGCTACGGCATGCTGCGCTTTGACCAGCAGGTGTTCGGGCATCCCGAGCGCGGGGTGGATCTGGTCACCCCCGACTGGTCGCTGCTCGCTCAATCTTTTGGCATGGCGTACGCCGAGGCCGCCGATGCCGATGCGCTCATCCGCGAGCTGGCTGCGGCCGCCCGACGCAGCGGTCCGACGTTGATCCTGCAGCGCATGAGCCTCTATCCCCCCGCCTCGACGAGCCCCCGGTGGTTTGAGTCCGCGCCCTAGCTTCTTCGGGAAAATGTGCGAGGAAACCTCACTTAATCTCCCGAAGAAGCCCGGGTAATCTCCCGAAGAAGCCCGGGTTGCGGCCCTCTCGGCCCGAGGGCTGTGGACAACGCCACCCCGGCAGCGGCCAGATGAGGCACCCTCACCGACGTGGCCGCCATCGACATCACCGCCCTGCGAGCGCTTGCGGCGCGCCGTGACGGAGTCATCTCACGCGCACAGGCACGCAGCATGGGCCTATCCCACGTCACTATCCGCACTCGCATCGCCTCGGGTGCATGGGATCGGATCGGCAGGGCGCTCATCCTCCGTGACGTGGCGCGGCCGGGGGACCGGCAGCAGGCCTGGATCCTCACGGCGAACATCTCCGACGGGGCCATCGTCACCGGGCCACTCGCCGCGCGCTTGGGGGGCTGGGATGTACCGGGCAGCGAGTTGCTCTTCATCGACGCCGATCACCGCCCGGCGGGCATCCCCGGCACGCGCTTGATCAGACGGATTCCATCCGAAGTCACGCGCCGTCGCGATGGTCTGCGCCTGGCCCATCGCCTCGATGCACTCGCCGACACCCTCATCCACGCACCCGGGACACGGGCTGCGGATCTCCTGGACCTATCCCTGCAACGACGCTGGATCGATGTGGCAGCCCTTGATCGGGTGGTGGCTGAGCGCGCAGGGCACGGGCACCGGGGAGTCGGCGTCCTCCGGCACCTGCGAGCACGCGCGGCATCCGGATCGCGGTCGGAGGCTGAGCACCGGATGGCGGGACTCCTGCGTCATGTATCCGGCACGTGGGTTGCTAACTACACTGTGCGCGATCCCGAGCGGCGCATCGTCGCCGAGATCGACTTCGCCAATCGCCAGCACCGCATCGCGATTGAAGTCGATGGCCGCGCCTTCCACACCGATCACCGATCCTTCGAGCGCGATCGCGTGCGCCAGAACATTCTGGTCCTCCTCGGCTGGACGATCCTTCGATTCACGTGGGAGCAGATCATCAACGACCCGGCGGGGGTCATCGCGACGATCAATGCGGCCTGCGCGTACGCCGCCACCCGCGCCGCCACGTGAGGAGCCGCCACGTGAGGAGCCGCCACGTCCGCCGCCGCCCGAGTGGCCGCCCCAGCCACCACCTTCTTCGGGAAAATGTGGGAGGAAACCTCACTAAATCTCCCGAAGAAGGGCCGGGGCCGGGCCTAATCTCCCGAAGGGCCGGGTCAATCCCTTGCGCCCGAAGGGCCGGGGAGGGGCCTATCCCTGACGCCCGATGAGCTGGGGAGGGGCCTATCCCTTACGCCCGATGATCAGATCGGCCACGAGACCGGTCCAGCCTGTCTGATGAGATGCGCCGAGTCCCGCGCCATTGTCACCGTGGAAGTATTCGTAGAACAGCGGATCGTGCCACCGCGGATCCGTCTGGAATCGTTCGCTGTCGCCGAAGACGGGACGGCGCCCATCCGAAGAATCCAGGAAGATCGAAATCAGGCGACGTCGGATCTCTGCAGCGACCTCACTGAGATTCATCATCACGCCACTGCCCGTCGGGCACTCCACGGTGAATTCATCCCCCAGGTAGAGGTAGTAGCGCTCCAGAGCCTCAATGACCAGGTGATTGATTGGGAACCACACGGGACCGCGCCAGTTTGAGTTGCCGCCATAAATCGTCGTTGTTGACTCGGCCGGCTCATAGTCGATGCCATAGAACTGTCCATCCATATTGATCTGGTACGGCGCTCCCTCCATGCGCTTAGAGAGTGAGCGCAGCCCGTGCGGTGACAGCATCGAATCTTCGCTCAGCACCTCGAGAAGCACTCGACGTAGTCGCTCGGGATCCACGACGGTCAGCAGCGCTCGGGGGGCACCATCGGAAGTGCGGAACTGCAGGAAGCCGGTGCTGTGGTCGGTCATATTGGCATCCTCGGCCATGCCGCGGCGACGCAGGAAGTCCTTCACCCGGCGGCGATAGCGGTCCGATCCGGTGAGCGCGGTGCTCTGATCAAGATAGGCGCCGGCCAGCACGGGGATCACCCCGACGAGAGACCGCACCTTGATCGACTCCCGGCTCCCATCCGGGCGGACCAACTGGTCGTAGAAGAAGCCTTCCTCCGCATCAAAGAGTCCGACGGAAGCAATGCCGTCGGTGATGGTCGCAAAATGCTCGAGGAACTTCAGCGCCATGGGCGAGTAGGCATCGTCATGTGCGGCCAGGCGGATCGACATGCGCAGCATCATGAGGGCATAGAAGGCCATCCACGCGGTGCCATCTGCCTGCTCGATGGTGTAGCCCTCGGGCAGATGCGAGCGATCGATCGGCCCGATGTTGTCCAACCCGAGGAAGCCGCCCTCAAAGACGCTATTGCCCTCCTTGTCGACCTTATTGACCCACCAGGTGAAGTTGATGAGCAGCTTTTGAAACACGCGCGCCAGGAAGTCCACATCCGTGGCCCCATCGATCTCAAAGACTCGGATTGCCGCCCAGGCGTGCACGGGCGGGTTGACGTCGTCGAAGTTCCACTCGTACGCCGGCAGCGCACCACTGGGGTGCATGTACCACTCCCGCAGCATGAGGAGCAGTTGGTACTTCGAATACTCCGCGTCGATGTGGGCGAATACGACGGTGTGGAACGCCAGATCCCACGCGGCAAACCAGGGGTACTCCCACGAGTCCGGCATGGACATGACGTCGTAGGCATCAAGATTCCGCCAGTTGTAGTTGCGCACACGAGCGCGGCCGGGGGGAGGTGATGGCTCATCGGGGTCACCATCAAGCCAACGGCTCACGTCGTAGCGGAAGAATTGCTTGCACCAAATCATGCCGGCAAAGGCGCGACGCATAATGTCGATGCGTTCGGCACTGGCGTCCTCCGGAGCGACGGATGCATAGAAGTCATCCGCTTCCGTCTCGCGTTGACGCATGAGCTCGCTGAATCGAGGTCCGGCCCAACCAGGGTCCGGATGATCCCCATCGCTGGGTGACCACAGCCGCAGACGCATCTCGACGGTCTCACCCGACGGCACGGTCACGGCGTAGTGCCAGGCGACCTTGGTGCCCTGGTGATCGGGATTCACCGTGTCTGCTCCGTGGACGAGGTGGTCGTTGATGCCGTCCTTGGGATAGGGCCGCTCCAGTGGCTCGGCAAAGACCCGCTCGGTGTTGGTGCGGTTGTCGCAAAAGAGTGCCTGGGGTGCGGTGCCATCCGAGGCCGGGGCAGCATCCAGGTGATAGGTGCCGAGTCGCCAGTGGTCAGCGACGACCGTCCCAGCATCCAGGACGAACTGCGGGGTCGGACGATCGTGCCCCCAGGACCAGGTGTCGCGGAAGACCGCGGTGGGCAGCACGTGCAGGGTGTCTGTGTCCGGACCGACATTCGTCACGCGTATGCGGATCGAGGTGTCTGTCGGCTCATTTTTGGCGTACGCCACCTCGACCACCCAGTAGCGGTCCTCATCGAAGGCACCGGTGTCGAGGAGTTCGAACTCGGGATCTTGACGCGTGCGGGAAGCATTGACGGAGACCAATGCGTCGTAGGGGAAGGCACCCTGCGGGTAGTGATAATGCGCACGCAACCAGGCATGGGAGGGTGTCGCATCGTCGTACCACCAATAGTCTTTGGCGTCCTCCCCATGGTTGCCCTGCCAACCGTCCAGACCGAAGAACCTGTCCTTGATGTGGCCGTCCCGGCCGTTCCACAGTCCCAGGGAAAATGCCAGGTCCTGCTGCAGATCGCAGAAGCCGAGGATGCCGTCCTCGCTCCAGCGGAAGGCTCGCGATCGCGCCTGGTCGTAGGGGAGATAGCGCCATGCGTCTCCGTCAGCCGAATAGTCCTCGCGGACAGTCCCCCATGCTCGTTCGGCGAGGTAGGGGCCCCACTGGTACCAGGGTCCGGCCTCCTCGGGTCCGAATCGATAGCTCCCGCACTCGGCCATCCGATCCTGCTCGCTGCTCACGATCTCATCCTGCCCTGTCCCGCAGCCGCGTGTCTGCCCGCCCGAATGACCGGTCATGTCCGTCACCGTGACGCGGGTCCAGCGTGCGGGATAGTCTTAGGCCGCCGGGACGATCAGCCGGCACAGTCGTGTACGCCGAGGGGATGCCATGCTCCACCGATGGGTGGCCGCCGCAGCGGCCGGTGTACTCACCATCGTCGCGTCCGCCGCGGGTGCGGGTGTCGCATCAGCATCGACGACGGAGTCCAAGGGCACCTATCAATACGGTGATCGGGGCGCCACGGTCCACAAGGCCCAGCACCGCCTGGACTGGCTCGGATACGACCTCCGCACAAAGGAGGTCGATAACGAATTCTTCGGGCGCTCCACCAAGGTCGCGATCAAGGAGTTCCAGCGCAAGTTTTTCCTGCCGACCAACGGCAAACTCAATAAGGACACCCGGAAGATGCTGGATAAGGTCGGAGACGACGTCGGCAAACTCCCCAAGGCGTGCCTGAGCGAACGTCAGGTGCTGTGCATCGACAAGACATCAAAGCTGCTGCGCTACGTCGTCAAGGGCAAGGTTGTGCTGACCCTGGACGTTCGCTTCGGCGTACCCGGTCTGGACACCCCGACCGGAAGCTTCCGCGTGTGGTACCGGGATCGTTATGCCACGTCCGGCATCAACGGACCTAACGTCCCTCGAGTCCCTATGCCCCATGCGCTTTTCTTCAACGGTGACATCGCCGTTCACTACTCCTCGACGTTCGCCGCGAGCGGCTACTACCCCGGTGGCGGATCGCACGGTTGCGTCAATGTCGCCGACCTCAAGGGTGTCTCGTGGCTTTTCAACCAGATCCCCGTGGGCACCCTCGTGCACGTCTACTGGGGCTAGTCCTCCAGCCCGGCCGAGATGGGATGTGCCTATGACGGTCCGAGTGCTTCTCGTCGGCTACGGTCTCGCGGGACGGATGTTTCACTCTCGCCTCATTGACGCCGAGCCCACACTGCAGATCACCGGGATCGTGACGGCTGATGCTGAGCGCCGGGAGCAGGCCGCCTCAGACTTCCCCGGGGTCCACGTCTTTGATCGCGCGGAGGATGCCTGGGATAGCGCGCAGGATTGTGATCTCGCCGTGGTGGCCACCGCCAACTCCGCACACGTGCCACAGGCCTCCGCGGCATTGGAAGCGGGACTGCACGTGGTCGTCGACAAACCGCTCGCTGGCAGTGCCGCCGAGGCCCAGGCCCTCATCGACCTCGCCGACCGGCAGGGCCGCCAACTGCACGTCTTCCAAAACCGGCGCTGGGACTCCGAGATCCTCACCGCACGTCACGTCATCGACGAGGGCCTCATCGGCACCCCCCACCGGCTGGAGTCACGCTTTGAACGCTGGCGCCCGACGCCCAAGGGTGGTTGGCGTGAGGACGGTCCGGCCGCTGACCTGCCCGGTCTGCTCTATGACCTCGGCGCACATCTCATCGACCAGGCGCTGCACCTCCTCGGTCCCGTCGATCGTGTCGTCGCCAGTGTGCGAGCGGTCCGCGGGGGCGCGACCGCCGACGATGACACCCAGGTCCTGCTGTGGCACACCCGCGGTGCGGTCAGCTTCCTCACCGTCAGCTCGGCGTCGGCATTCGGCGAGCCGCGGTTGCGGCTCCTTGGCACGGACGGCGGCCTGCGTATTGAGACCCTGGACACCCAGGAGGACGCGCTGCGGGCTGGTCGATCACCGCGGGATGACGACTGGGGGATGGAGGCCGACGATGCGCTGCTCATCTCCGGCACGGATGCGGCGCGCTCGATCGCGCGTGTCCGCGGCCAGTGGCCGACGTACTATCGCGAGGTCTCCCGGGCACTGCGTGACGGATCTCCACCGCCGGTGGACCCGCATGATGTCGTGGCCAATCTGCGCGTCATCGAAGCCGCGCGAGACTCCGCGCTCACCAACACCGTCGTGACCCTGGACCCTCCCGCGGGCCACGTCGATATGCACTCGACCTAACCGACCACACTGCTTAACCGACCACACTGCCTAACTGGCCACATTGCTGTTGAGCGCACCGACGGGATCGTCCAGGACTGTCGTGAAGGCGACCTCGGCTGCTCCGACCAGGGTGGCATCACCACCCAGATGCGATGAGCACACCTCCACAAGTTCGCGCGCTGCGGGCAGCGCCGTCTGGAGTTGCGATGCGACCCGGTCGGGGGCCATGGCATAGATGGCGCTGAGGTGGCCGCCGAGCACGATCGACTGGGGATTGAGCAGATTGACGAGATTGACGAGCCCGATCCCCAGCCAATCCCCCACCGACTCAAAAGCCGCCCGGGCCGCTGCATCACCCTCGCGCGCCGCCGTCACCAGATCGGTGACGCTGATATCTCGCACGTGTTCGCGCCCGGCGGCGCGCAGGAGACCGGCGAGGCCAATCTCGGTCTCCCAGCATCCCCGTGCACCGCAGCGACAGGTGTGACCATCGGGTCGCACCCGCATGTGCCCCACTTCACCCCCGTAGCCACCGGCGCCGACGAGTGGACGTCCATCAACAAAGAGTCCGCCACCGACACCGACGTCACCACCTAGATAGAGCACGGTGCTGCTGTCGCGCGCACTGCCTCGCATGTGCTCAGCCAGGACCCCCAGGTCCGCATCGTTGCGGATGAGCACATCCCCACTCCCCCCGCCGACACTCGCACGCAGCAAATCCCCCAGGGGTACGTCGGTCCAGCCCAGGTTGGGGGCAAACCGCACCAGCCCATCACGTGTGCGCACAACCCCGGGGACACCGACGCCGGTCCCGACCCAGGAGGCTCCGGGAGGGATCTCGGCCAAAACCTCATGGCTCACCTGGGTGACCTCGGCGATCAGCGTCGATTGATCACCATCATGATGCTGACGTTCGGCACGAGCAAAGACCTGTCCGCCCAGACCGACAAGGGCCGCGACCGTGCGTTCGACGCGCAGATCAAGGGCGAGCACAACAGCGGACCCCGGCACGGGCTCGACAACGAGGGACGGCCGGCCTACTCCACGGATATCGCCGGATCGCTCACGCACGAGCCCCAGCACCGCCAGAGCACTCACCAGGTCACCCACGGTGCTGCGATTCAGCCCGGTGACCGCTGTGATGTGCGATCGCGTTTGAGGGCCGTCCTGGTGGAGGAGGCGCAGGACGGTGGAGAGGTTTGCGCGACGCACCTCATCCTGCGTCGCGCCGGCAAGGGAAGTCACCGGTGTCGCTACCTACCGGTCGACGCAACGCGTCTGCGCGAGATAGCGTCCACGCTCGCGGCCACGAGCAGCACGAGTCCGGTCACGACGAATTGAATACCCGACTGCTGGGTGATGAGGGGCAAACCGTTGGCGATGACCGCAATGACCAGCCCACCGATGACCGCATCCCGAATCTTGCCGCGCCCACCGAAGAGACTCGTGCCACCGATGACTGCCGCACCGACGGCAAAGAGCAGAGTTTGCGCCCCGCCGGTCGTCGGCGACACCGAGTTGTCACGAGACGCCAGCAACACACCCGCGATCGCGGCGAGTGTGGAGCAGAAGACAAAGCAGGTGATCATGAGGCGCTTGACGTTGATGCCTGCCCTGCGTGCCGCCTCACGATTGCCACCGACCGCATACACATGACGGCCAAAAGCGGTCCGCTGCAAGAGGAATGTGAGCCCGACCAGGAGCACCAGGATGACAACGACGACCCAGGGAACACCCTGGATGGTCACCTTGGCCGTGGGCAGTTGACGTTCCTGGTTGAGCAGGTACGTCGCCACGAGAATGAGGACCGCCAGGCCACCGACCTTCGCCCCCCAGACACTCATGGCCTCCGCGGGCAGACCTGCCGTGCGGCGACGCCGGATGCTGGCCAGCGTGCTCAGGGCAAACCCTGCGATGACGATGATGGCGAGGAGCCAGCCGCCCATCACGGGCATATTGCCGTTCATCACGACAAGGATTGCCTCGCTGCGGATAGGGATCGTGCCGCCCTCACCGATGATGAGCAGCATGGCTCCCTGGAGCGCGAGGAACATGGCGAGTGTGACGACGAAGCTCGGGATACCCAACCGGGCCACGAGGGAACCGATAACGAGCCCAATGGCCGCACCGGTGAGCAGGGCAGCCACCAGGGCGAGCGGCCAGACCAATCCCCAAGAGTCGAGGGCCACAGCAAGCACCGCAGCGCATGTGCCGGCGGCAAAACCTGCCGATAGGTCAATCTCGCCAAGGAGGAGGACGAAGACCAGCCCCATCGCGAGGACAATGATCGCCGCGCTCTGGTTGATGAGGTTGGCAAAGTTGAAGATGGACAGGAATGTCGAGCCCTCCAAGACTCCGAAGAGCACGATGAGGGCGATCAGGCCGAGTACGGCGGGCAGCGAGCCAATATCGCCTCCACGCACGCGCGCCCAGTAGTCACGAGCCGCCTGGCCCAGCCCTCCCGTGTCTCCTGCCGCTGGTACGTCGACGTCGGTGATCTGGGCAGTCATGCCGCGCCTCCCATTGCCGTCTCGGGCTGAAGCCCGATATCTCCGGAGCGACCGGTCGTGATGAGTTCGACCACCTGCTGCGAGCTCACCGTCGACTTCTCCACCTGCGCGGCCATCCGGCCGAGGTAGAGGCAGGCGATATCGTCGGCCACAGCCTGTACGTCATTCATGTTGTGCGAGATGAGGACGACGCCGAGGCCGTTATCGGCCAGGCGCCGGACGAGATTGAGGACCTGCTCGGTCTGAGCCACCCCCAGCGCAGCAGTCGGCTCGTCCAGGATGACCAGGTTGGAATTCCACAGCACCGCTCGGGCGATCGCGACGGTTTGGCGCTGACCACCGGAGAGGCTCGACACCTGCTGCCTGAGCGATTTCAAGGTCCGCACACTCAGGCCGGCGAGTGTCTCCGCTGCGCGCTTCTCCATCGACGTCTCATCGAGTGTCACACCACTCTTGATCTCTCGACCCAGGAACATGTTGTGGACGACATCGAGGTTGTCGCAGAGCGCGAGGTCTTGATACACGACCTCGATGCCCAGATCGTTGGCCTGCTTGGGCCCGCTGATAGACACAGGCTTGCCCTCATAGATGATCTGACCGCTTTCGAAGGGGTAGATACCAGCCACCCCCTTGATCAGGGTCGACTTCCCTGCACCGTTGTCCCCCACGAGAGCGGTGACCCGCCCGGCGCGCACGTCCAGGTCCACGTCACGCAGCACGTGGACGGGACCGAAGCTCTTGTTGATTCCGCGCAGCGACAGCAGGGGCTGGGATGGATCAGTCATCGTTCCTCGCAGGGTCGACGGAATGCTGCGGTTGAGTCTGACAGGAAGGCGACGGGGGCGGGCCGAATTGCAGCCCGCCCCCGTCGGTCTTCATGACGTGCTAGGCGAAGACACGGATCACTACGGCGTGATGCCGTACTCCGCGCACTTCTCCTGGATCGCGGGGGTGGAGCAGACGCGATCGTAGGTGGTGAAGCCATCGGCGATGACGTCCTTGACGTTCTCGGGGAAGACCGAGATCGGCTCAAGCAGGACAGCCTTCACAGTGCCGCCCGTCTCCGTGTCGGTGACCGACGCGGTAGCGAGGCCGTCGGCAGTCGGAATCTCACCCTTGGAAAGCGCGACTGCCAGAGCGGCAGCAGCATCGGCCTCGGCCTTGATGGCCTTGTAGACGGTCATGCACTGAGTGCCGAGCAGCACGCGCTGCAGGCCCTCATCGGTGGCATCCTGGCCCGTCACGGGGATCTGGCCAGCAACACCATTGCGCTCGAGCACGGCGATTGCCGCACCGCCGAGACCATCATTGGCTGACGCAACGCCGATCAGATCGCCACCCACCTCGGTGTACATCTGCTCGAAGATCGTGCCCGCCTTGGTGTTGTCCCAGTCGGGGACACTCTGGTCAGCAGCGATGTCGTAGCCGGCACCGGTGATGACGGCTTCGTAGCCCTCCTTGAAGAGGGTGGCGTTGTTGTCGGTCGGTGAACCGTTGAGCAGAGCCACCGGACCTGAGTCGTTGCCATTGTTCTGCATGCAGGTGACAAGACCCTCACCGATCTTGGTGCCGACCGCGACGTTGTCGAAGGAGACGTAGTACTGCGCGCCCCCACCCAGCGTGAGGCGGTCGTAGTCGATCGTCGGGACACCCTGCTCATCAGCCTTCTTGATGACGGCTGCAGCCGAGGGGCTGTCCAGGTTGACGATCATGAGCACGTTGATGCCTGAATTCAGCATCTGGTCGGCGATCGTGGCGAACTTCGCCTTGTCGCCATTGGCATTTTGGATGTCGTACTCGACGCCTGCGGCCGTGAAGGCCTGCTCGAGGAACGGACGATCCGCTGTCTCCCAGCGCGCCGAGGATGCAGCATCCGGGAGGATGACTCCGACCTTGGCGACCGAGGGTGCCGGAGCAGCTGAGCTGCTCGCGGGTGCGGCGGAACTGGATGCGGCGTCGCCACCGCTACCACCGCATGCGGCGAGGAGGAGACCGGCGGCCGCGAGGCCGGCGAAAGCTCCGAATGTGCGCTTGGACATGTGTGTCCTTTCTCAGCAGGGCGACCCTGCGGGTGTCGGTTGAGCGGTTGCGCGGTGACCGACTCGGCTAGGCGCCGAGAATCGTGTCGATCACCAACTGGTCCAGCTGCTCGTTGCGATATCCACGGCTGGCCAGGGCTTCGGGGTCGAACTTCTCGTCGAGGAGCTCGTGTGCGGCGGCCGGTGTGAAGGCACCGACCGTGGGGATGGCGAGTTCGGGCACACCGGCATCAGCAAAGGCCTGCTGCACCCTGGGGTTGGCGTCAAACTCCCGCGCCTTCTCGCGGAAGATCAGATACGTGCGGATGCACCCGCGCGCGAAGTCCCACACACCGTCCGCACCCTCGTTGCGGTAGGGACGGGCGTCGAAGTGCTTCGGGCCGGCGTAACCGGAATTCTCCAAAAGTCGGACCAGGAAGAAGTCATCCTTGAGTCCCTCGGAACCAAAGCGGAGGTCTTGATCAAAGCGGCCAATCTTCTGGTCGTTGAGATCAATGTGGAAGAGCTTGTCCTGCCACAGCGTCTGCGCAACACCCTGGTAGAAACTCAGGCCGGCCATGGTCTCGTGGGCAACCTCGGGATTGAGCCCGACCATGTCGGCGTGGTCCAGGGTGTGAATGAAGGCCAAGGCGTGACCAACCGTGGGCAGGAAGGTGTCTCCCCGGGGCTCATTGGGCTTGGGCTCGATGGCAAACCGGATGTTGTAACCCTTGTCCACCACGTAGCCCGCCAGGAAGTCCAGCGCCTCGCGATAGCGATCGAGGGCGTCCGACGGTGTCTTGGAGGCGGCAGATTCAACACCCTCGCGACCACCCCAGAAGACGTACGTCGGCGCACCAAGCTCAGCGGCAACGTCAAGGTTGCGCATGCTCTTGGCGAGTGCGTAGCGACGTACATTGCGATCATTGGATGTGAAGGCACCGTCCTTGAAGAGCGGATGCCAAAAGAGATTGGTCGTGGCCATGGAGCAGACGATGCCGGTCTGGTCGAGTGCCTTCTTGAAACGATCAAGCTCGGCGCGACGCTGCGCCTCGGGTGCACCGAAGGTCATGAGGTCGTCGTCGTGGAAGCTCACACCCCAGGCGCCGATGTCGGCGAGGCCCTTGACGTAGTCGACCGGATCTATGGGCGGACGGGTCGAGTCGCCGAAGGGGTCACGGCCAGGATGACCGATCGTCCACATCCCGAAAGCGAACTTATCCTCCGGGGTCGGGGTGTAATCGCCCACGCATTCCCCCCTCACCTCGGCGCCACCTCGCATGGATGCGGCGCGTCCTCGTGTGATCAACCAATTGTTGTCAGCCCGAACATATGTCCGGGAGGTGACCTGCGCAACACCGGAGGGTGACCGATTGGATAACAAATCCATCACGCCAGCGCCTGATTGCGGCGCCGGGAGGCTCAGCGACCGTGGACCTGCCGTCGCGCGGCGGCGTAGGCCTCGCGCACCCCCGGCCGCGGCTGCGGATCGCGGACCACCTGTCCGGCGAGGGTCCACTCCGGTGGCTCACTGCCACCGAGGACAGCCCATGCCGCCTGGCGCGCGGCCCCATCGGCGACGTACTCACCGGGCGGAGGGATCACAAGGGGCAGGTCAAACACGGTGGTGGCCACGTCCTGCACCGCCGGATTGGCCGCGGCACCACCGACGAGCACGATGCGCTCGGGGATGACGCCCTGGGCACGAAGCGCATCGACGGCATCGGCGAGTCCGCAGAGCATCCCCTCGATGGCGGCGCGCGCAAGGTTGGCCGGCGTCATCGACTCCCGTGTCATGCCGATGAGGGATCCGGTCGCCTCCGGGAGATTCGGCGTGCGCTCACCGTCGAGGTAGGGCAGCAGCACCAGACCGCCACTTCCCGGTGATGCTTCACGTGCCATGCGGGTCACACCGTCAAGGTCGGTGCCGATCATGGTCGCCGCTGCAGTGAGCACGCGCGCCGCATTGAGTGTGCACACCAGAGGCAGGAATCTCCCGGTCGCATCAGCGAATCCCGCCACCTCACCGCTGGGATCCGCGGTGGGTGTGGTGGAGACAGCGAACGCCGTCCCCGATGTGCCGAGTGACACCACGACATCGCCGGGTCGAGCTCCCACCCCGAGGGCCGCCCCCATGTTGTCTCCGGTGCCCGGTGCCAAGGAGATCCCCGCGGCGGTCTCCCCGACAATCTCGCTCGGCAGGGCCACTCGCGGGACGTCGTACGCGCGACCGAAGGCCAACTCGAGCAGGTCGAGTCGATACGCGTCCTCAGCCGGTGACCAGTAGCCGGTGCCGGAGACATCTCCCCGATCCGTCGTCGCACCAGCAGGGCACCCGGCGAGCTTCCAGGTCAGCCAGTCATGCGGCAGGAGCACGCGCGCGACGCGTGCAGCGAGCTCGGGTTCGTTGCGCGCGAGCCAGCGGACCTTGGAGATGGTGAACGACGCGACGGGCACACTGCCGACCGCATCAGCCCAGGCCTGCGGGCCGCCCCACTCCGCGACGAGGTCGGCGGCATCCTGCGCAGAGCGCGTGTCATTCCACAGCAGCGCCGGCCGGACGATCTCACCCGCATCGTCGAGGGTGACCATGCCGTGTTGTTGCGCCGCGACAGACATCGCCTCGACATCGTCGAGCAGCCCGTCACTGGCCTGCGTGAGCGCGGTCCACCAGTGGTCGGGATGCACCTCGGTGCCATCCGGGTGGGTCGCCCGGCCCTCGCGGACGAGTGCACCGGTGTGGGCATCCCGTACGACGACCTTGACGGATTGGGTGGAGGAGTCGACTCCGGCGACGAGGGCCATGGCGCGACGCTACCGCTGATCCTTGGTGACTTCACGGCCCAGGATCGTGTCCTCACGCTCGAGGAGTTGCACATCCGCCTCGAGAGCGTCCAGGGCATCGCGGATAGCCCGGACCTGGGCGAGCGCATCCGCATGGGGACCGGACTTTCCCTGGGCCTCGCGCAGCGCCTCACGCTCGCGCGCACTCTCCATCGAACTGATGATGATGCCGATGAGGAGGTTGAAGATGACGAAGGCCGCCACAAGCACGTAGGAGACGAAGTACAGCGTCGCCCATGGCGTGACGCTCATCGCCTCCTCAAGATAGGTGGGGAAGTTCTCCAGCGTCAGCAGGACGAAGAGCGTGAGCATCGCCCGCGTGATCGTCCCCCAGGTCTCCGGCAGCGCCTGACCGAAGATGGCCCAGCCGACCATGCCGTAGATGAAGAGGATGAGGAAGGTCAGCACCACGATGCTGCCGAGCGGGGGGATGGAGCGCACGACCGTCGCGATGAGCACCCGGGCATCGGGCAGGAACCTCAGCAGGCGCGCGATGCGGGCAAGTCGCAGGATGCGCAGCAGGGTGGCGTTCTCCCGAACCCCCGGGATCCACACGCCCCCGATGATGATCAGATCAAAGACATTCCAGCCACTCTTGAAGAAGTCCTGAGGCCGGCGACCATACGAGGCAAATCTCACGACAAGTTCGACCACGAAGATCGCGTAGCAGACGTCATTGGCCAGAGTGAGCGTCTCGCCGTACTCCGCCGTCAAGGTAGGGAACCTCTCGAGGCCCAGCACGATCGCATTGGCCACGATGACGGCCGCGATGCACAGGTTGAAGGCTTCCGAGTCGACGATTCGGGCGAGCCGACCTGTCCGGTTGGGCCCACTGCTCTGGGTCGTAGTCACGCCATCGATAGTAGGACGACGTGACCGGGCCGCGGCGGTGTGAGTCGCACTTTCCCCGGAGGCCCCCGCCGGGGAATCAGACGCCGAAGCTGGCCGATTCGAAGCGCTGCACGGCATCATCCGGACCCTCAACGTCAAGGATGACCGCCCGACCACCGTAGAGACGCAGCAGCAATTCGAGGGGCTCGCCCGTGAGAGTCACCGCCGGCATCCCCGATGTGGCCACGGCCGATTCACCCGTGTCACTACGTCGCAGCACCACGCCGACGGGGCTGGACCGTGCTAGCAGGCGCGCAGCCTTGGCCAGTCGACCCCAGATGACCGCCTGCTCCGCTGCCGACAGATCACGCGGCTGCCACTGTGGCTGCGCACGACGCACGTCCTCATGGTGGATCACGTACTCAAAGAGATTGGCCAATCCCTGCACGCCCGGTAGGCGGAAGGGTGAGTAGACCGGCGGCCCCGTGCGCACGCTGGCCACGAGGTGCGACCACGGGCGAGCCGCGATGCTCGCCTGCACCGATTCCGTATGCCTCGCCAACGGGCGAATGAGGATGCCCACCGCCGCGTCCGGACGGGACTCACGCACGACTAGGTGGGCTGCCAGGTCCCGCGTGGTCCAGGTCCCACACAGCGTGGGAGCGTCCGGACCCACCTCCATGAAGAGGTCACAGATATCTCGACGCTCGTCCCGTGCCACATCAATCGCCTTCACATCCGCGATCGTTGCACAGATTGTGGCCTTCTCCCGGCGAAGCCGGCAGCGTCAGTCGATCGGGAGGCGCATCGCCACCGTACGACGTATCGAGATGGGCACCTCACGGTCGGGCCCAGCCGCACGCGCCAAACGCTGGACGGCGGCGACTCGCCGCAACTCAGTCACATGGGGGAGATAAAGAGCCTCGACCACCTGCGCAGCGTCACGGTCATCGCAAAGGGGATGGGTGAAGCGCAGTGCTCGATCGTCGATCGTCGTCAGTCCCGCTGCCGTGTGCCGAAGCCGCAGCCTGCGGCGGCTGAAACGCTGCGGGACCTCGGGCATGTGCCGCAATCCGAGAAGCAGCGGGACCGTGACCCGCACATCCGCGATGCGCACCGGCCGCGTCACCGGCCGGATGGTCACAAAAAGACCCCCGGGTCGCAGGACACGCGCGACCTCGGCCAGGACGGTCTCCACGGGCCGCAGCAGCATGATCGCCATGGAGCACACCACCGCATCGGCGCTGCCGCGATCAATCGGGAGGCTGCCGGCATCGGCTCGCAGGAGCGGGCCCCGCTCGCGATCAGCGGCGAGCCTGAGTTCAGCCTCGGATACGTCGAGGCCGACGTAGTGCGAAGTCTGCGGGAGCAGGTCGTAGAGCGGAGCGCTGCCACAGGCGAGATCAATTACCCGCTCCGGATGGCGCGGCAGGGCAGAGCGCAGCCACTCGTACGGCGTACCCACATCCGGATGGACTGCCCGCGTCAACAGTCGCTCGGTGATGCCGGCATGGGATCGGTGATAGTCAGTGAGGTAGTCCGACCAACCATCATCCGTCGACATACCGTCTCCTACGTGCATCACACGAGTGGGTCGCCGGGGGCTCGAACCCCGAACCTACGGATTAAAAGTCCGCAGCTCTACCGTTGAGCTAGCGACCCGGGGGTTCCACTCTTTGATCCATAGAACCCTCGACTAAACCCTCCACTAAATTACCCGCAGAGAATCGGTCAGATTTGGGCGGGGCAGGGCGCCTGATCGCAGGCCAACTGCAGCGGGCTGACCTTCCCGGGATTAGGACGCCGCGTAGCGGGCAGCCAGGAGGCGGGTAGATACGTGAAATCAATCATCCACGGCCCCCGTGGCGCCGGCGTAACGGCCGTGGCCCGCCCTTGCGTCCTCTCTACACACAGATGAATGAGACGCCACGTTTGTAGACCGCAGCCCTTGCCGCGCGCGATGGTGACGCTGTTGGATCGCGTTACATCAGGTCCGATAAAATACATCGTCCACGCCTGGCGTGCGTTGGCCTTCCGAGCCCAAGCTGGCCACCCGATCGCGAACCGACGATGCTGATGGAGAGCAGAGTCTTGACCATCGGCGTGACGTCACCAGGCGCTGCGGCTGGGCTCCACGCCGTCAGGGGAGGCGTGTCTCGCGCCGAATCACCACCGGGACGCTCGCGCGGGCGTAGCCTGACCTCCCATGAGCGGCAAGCGCATTCTCTACGGGATCAACGGCCTCGTCGCGGGGTTCGGTGCTCTCTTTTCCCTCACCCTGACGGTTCTCGGCACCTACCCCAGCCAGAACACCAATCCCACCTCGCTGGGCTTCGCGGACCAGGGACTCCTCGGCCGAGTCTTCGACTACTTCACCTACTTCACCCAGTGGTCCAACATCCTGGTTGCCATCGTGATGCTGATGCTCTTCGCGCGACCCGACCGCGACAGTTTTTGGTTCCGCGTCTTCCGCCTCGACAGCGTGCTCATGATCGTCGTCACGGGGATCATCTACAACGTCGTGCTCGCGGCCACGGCCAACAATCAGGGCCTCGAGGTCTGGACCAACTTCTTCCTCCACATCCTGACACCGACCCTGACGTTCGTCGTGTGGCTCATCGCCGGACCGCGAGGCTGGATTTCGTGGCGCATCATCGCGGCAAGCCTCATCCTGCCGATCATCTGGCTGGTCTTCGCACTGGTGCGCGGCGCCTTCATCGGTGCCTACCCCTACGGATTCCTGGACGTCGCCACCTACGGCTACGGCACCGTGCTGACCAATGTCGCCGGCATCGTGGTCTTCGCGATAGTGCTGTGCCTGGTCTTCTGGGGCATCGACGCGCTCATCGCGCGCCTGACCCGGCGCACACAGATGGCAGATGCCTAGCCGCGTAAGGCGTGGTCCTCGAGCAGTCGGCGCGCGATGATCATCTTCTGTTGGCGAAGAAGGCCATTGCATTTTTCAAATACCCGTTCTCCATCCGCAGCCTGCGGATCTCGTCTTCCATCTCGCTATCGCGGGCACGCTCCACCGGCTTCCTTCGCTGCCGGGCCACAGACCCATCCTCTCGTCAAGAGAGAACCCGTCCAAGATCCTTGATACACGTCAGGGGAGCGGAGCGTTGTTCTTCTGGGTCTCGGACGAGGTAGTGACTGGCTCACCACTCGGGGGTGTTTCAGTTAACATCGCGTCATGAGACGTCGAATCGTGGCTTACATGTCGTTGGGCTTGGTGGGTGCGGTTGTCGTGTCTGCGTGCAGTACCGGATCGGACTCCATCACGCTTTCGTTCCAGTCCAAGATCCAGCAAACCAATACTGTGGACCTTGGAAGTCCGGGGTCGTCGGTGGGTGACTTCATCTCTCGAAGCGGTGATCTAGTGGATGCGTCCGGTGCCGTGATCGGTGGTTTCGCTGCAACTGCCATCATCAACAACGTTTCTGACGACGTTGAGGCACGCTTCGTGCAGGCGGAGTACGCCTTCGGTGAGGAGCGCACGGACTCAATCGTCATCCTGGGTGACGAGCTCTTCCAGACGGCGGAGCTTCAAAACGTAAAGCCAAAGGTGTCCTACGCGATCGTTGGGGGGACCGGCGCCTACAACGGCGCGTCAGGACAGTGCGAAGTTGCTGTGGGAGAAGACGACATCTTCACAGTCACATGCACTTTCAAGACTACGTTCTGAACTTCACTCTCCAGCATCGTCAGGACTACGGCCCCGACACCACCCCACCACCTGGCAACTAAACCCCAAGACTGAGAAGCGACCGCGCACCTGGGACGGCCAGCAATGGACTGACCACGTGGCGGACTGGGCCTACTCCAAACACTCGCATTCCCGAAAACGCCTATTGCGTGTCCGGAAAGGGGCACGACATTCCGAGCGCAAAGCACGGCGGGGAATCACTCGAGGGTTTTTTCCGATCCGCTCGGGGAGCAACGCGGTTGTCCCGCTGGTAATTTGAAGCTCATGTTGCGGTCACTGGTGATGGCGGGCACGGCGGGGGTTTTGGCAGCCGGGGTGCTCGTGGCGCCGTCGGTGGCCGCCTCGGATGGTGTTTCGATCGGCACCGGCAAGACCACCTGTGTGCCCGGGCCCGGGGTGAACTGCCGGGATGTAGTCCACAAGTGGACGTTCACACATCACGGTGACCTGCGCGGCGCGAAGTTCGCCCGGGCCAAACTCCACGGAGCCGACCTGCGCGGAGCGCGCTTAGACGGGGCCAACTTCCGAGGTGCTGTCCTGCGCCACGCACACCTGCAAGACGCTTCCCTAGTGCGGGCCAACTTCAGCCCCGCGAACACACGAGTTCGCACAACCCGCGATACGCTCGGTTGCTACCCGAACTGCCCTGAAGCGACCCTGTTTGGCGCGAACCTGTCCAGCGCGAACCTCTACTACGCGAACCTGTCCGGTGCGACCCTGTCCTTCGCGAACCTAACCGGTGCGAACCTGACCAGCGCGAACCTGACAGGTGCTTACCTGTACGGGACGGACCTGACCGGCGCGAACCTCACCGGCGCGAACCTCACCGGCGGGGTCCTGACCAACGCGGTCCTGACCGGTGTGACGTGGTCAAACACAACGTGCCCGGATGGAAGCGTCACCAATACCGGCTGCTAAATCGGGCACTGCCTCGACCACGTCATACCCGGACACCGCCTCGTGCAGTAGGGCCCAGCCCGATCAATCACGGTGAGGCTCCGGGGCTCCACATAGTGGCAAGCGGATGACACACGCGGCTGACAGCGACTAATCTCACAACACTTGGGATTGGGGAGGCGTGCGTGCGCAGGTGGGTATTGGCGATCGTGGGGGGCGCGGTCGTGGCGGCTGGCATATCTCTGGCGCCGGTGCAGGCCGTGACCTTGACGCCCACGGATCCGGGTCGGCAGTGTGGTTGGCCCATCGCCTATCCCGGTGAGGGCAACTACGCCTATCCCGACACCAACGCGGCGTACTTTGTGCAGGCAGCGATCATTGATCCGGGAGACCGCATCGTCATCAGCGGCGTCCATCCGAAGGCGCGCTACTGGTCCATGCAAACCTACCGATTCTCCGATTCGACGCTGCTTGATTCGGTCAATGACGTGACGGTGAAGTCCATCGGCAAGGGTGCCAAGGCGAGGTGGACGCTGACGGTCGTGCCGCCGGGCGCAGACAAGGGTCGCGACCCCAATGTCTTGACAGCGGCTGGCGCGTTCGACGGTGTGACTTTCGGGAGCAACATCACCGTCATCATGTTGCGCGTCTATGTCTCAAAAACAGCCGGTCCATCCGGTGGACCATTGCCTAGCGTCACCCTGATCTCAGGCAAGGGCAAGACCGCAAAGACGACCAAACTCGCCACGTGCACACCGGAGCAGGTGGGACCGCCCGAAAACCGACCCGTACTTGAGCCGGCGGTTGGCGCGACGTCGCGGTTTGGCCGCGGAGCTTCCGAACGATTCTACCCGAGTGCGGACACGTCGTACCTCGTAGCCCAGCAGGCGTATGAGCGGAATTCGATTGTCGTCGTGACCGGCAAGGCACCGCGGATCCGCAAGGATGTGCGCTACTGGTCCCTGTGCCAAAACGTCAACCTCGGTGATCTTCCGGTCGTCGATTGCCTACGCGACGAACAGATCACGCTCGACAGTCAGGGCTTCTACCGCATCGCGGTGGCTTCGACCGAACAGATATCGCGCGCTGACCGGGCCGCCTATCGTGACGTTGACTTCCTCGACTGGGGGCAGCCCACCGCCGGCTCCTATGCCGACTCCTTCCTGCTCTTCCGCAACGTGCTTCCGAGCAACAGGTTTGCCGGTGCCATTTCCCGGGTCCCCGTCGGCGCGTTTGCCGATGACCACATCGGTGACTATGCCCCCGTCCTCACCGTCATGTCACGCGCGGAGTTCGACTCCGCATTCCGCACGCAGTCGTGAACTCCGTAACTCGGCGCCAACTCCTCGTGGGCGCTGCCGGGCTCGGTGCCGCCGTCGGGGTGAGCGCCTGCGGATCCACGACCGGTGGACGGCCGATCCCGCCGCCGGTCGATCCCACGCTTGCCGAGATGCATCGCGATGCGCCGTCATTCATCGTCATCCTCAGTGACGACCATCGGGCCGACCACCTCGGGCTCACCGGGGTGGCTCCCGGACTGCAGACGCCCAACCTCGATCGCATGGCCGCGCAGGGTGTGCGCTTCACGGATGCGACCGTCACGACGGCCCTGTGCAGTCCATCGCGAGCCAGTTTCATCACCGGTGAGTATGCGCGGCGCCACGGGGTCATCAATAATCTCTCGGCGTGGGATCCGGCGAATGTCACCTTCTTTGAACAACTCGCCGCAGCCGGCTACCGCTGCGGCTACATCGGCAAGTGGCATATGCCCGGTGCCCTTCCTGACCTGCGCGGTGTCGACACCTTCATCACCTTCACCATCGACGAGGGGCAGGGCGTCTACACCGACTGCCCGCTGGTGATCAACGGCGTCGACGTCGAACGCCCCGGCACCTACGTGTCGACCGACCTGACCGATCTGGCGCTGGACTGGCTCGCAGCGGGTGACCCTGCGCAGCCCACGTGCCTCTTCCTCGCTCACAAGGCGGTCCACCACCCCTTCTCACCGCCCGGGGACCTTGAGGGCGTCTACGCCGACGAACCCCTCATGGATATGCCCGACGAGGCTTTCACCTATCAGCCACTGCTCGAGCGCAATGTGTGGGAGGGGACCGCGGGGCAGTTGTCCACGGTCTATCAGCGCTATTGCGAGACGCTGCTCGGCTTGGACCGGGAGATCGGGCGAATTCTTGACTATGTGGAGGCCAGCCCACGTGCTGATGACACCGTCGTCATCTACACCAGCGACAACGGCTACTCCTGGGGTGAGCAGACGCTGACCGGCAAGCGCTGGGCCTATGACGTGTCGGCTGACGTACCGCTCATCGTGCGTTGGCCGGATGGCATCACAGAGCGAGGTGCCGAGCGGGGTGCACCCGTGCTCAACATCGATCTCGCGCCTACCCTGCTCGACCTGGCCGGGCTCGACGTGCCGGCCAACATCCAGGGCACCAGTTGGGCGCCGCTGCTCAGGGCCGACGATCCGACATGGCGCCCGGAGGTCTATTACGAATACTTCGCGGACTACCCCTACCAGGTGCCTCCTCATCAGGCGGTGCGCACACCGGAGTGGGTCTACATCGAATATGAGCGCGGGCTGCCTCCGGAGTTGTATTCACGCGCCGACGATCCTGATCAACGGCGCAATCGCTACGGCGAATCCTCCACAGAGCAGATCGTGAGTGAACTCTCCGCAGCGTTGGCACAACTGCGCGTGGCAGCCTCGTGAGTATCTCGACGCCGCAGGCGAGCCCTGACCAATCCGCCGGAGACTCTGCTACCTCCCGGCGATTGCTTTATGTGGCGGCTCCGGCAGTCATCAGCATCGTGACACTTCTGGCGCTCACCGCCCTGATCGAATGGGGCTCGGGTCATCCCGAGCGATTCAGTTCGGTGGGTGCCTACCGCGCGTTCATGGATGTGGCCGTCCTGGCACGCTTCGGTCCGGCGTTCCTCTCAGCGATCATCGTCTATCCGGCGATGCGTTTGCGTGGAGCCAGCATCGGTTGGGCCGGATGGGGAGCCGCATCGTCAGCGATTGCCTTCGGACTGGTCAGCGCGGTCCTCGCACTGAGATTCTTCCCTCCCGCCCAGGCGCTGTACTACGCACTCAATCCGATGGTGGTCGCCGCTCTTGGCTCGCAGGTGGCCTTCTCGGCCTTGGCCGAGGTCTTCGTGCGCTGGCGCCGCCACGGTCGGGCAGGTCTGCGCAGTCCGCGGCTCTGGGCCATCGTCATCGCGGTGGCTACGGCCGGTTTCGCCCTGTGCTACGTCGGTGTCATCTGGGATGGCGGCCGGCATTGGTTCTATGTCTGGATCCGCGGATTCATGCTGTTCTTCGGCAACGGCCAGTAGACCCGCGCGGTCGGTGGTCCGATGAGCGCATGCGCTTCCCCGCCCATGGGGTCGGCCATGGTGCGATCGCTGGAGGACCTCACCAGGGACTCTGGAAGACTCCTCCCGTGGATCGTCTTGCTGATCACTCCCTGAGTGCGGCCGTCTTCACCGACCAGGCCTGCGATGCTCTGCCCCAGCGGGCGTCCGTCGTGGTCGTGGGCGGTGGGATCGTGGGTGCGAGCATCGCCTACCACCTAGCCGATGCCGGCGTCAGCGATGTGCTCCTGGTCGAGCGCAATGTCGTGACCAGTGGGACCACATGGCACGCGGCTGGGCTCATCGCACATGCGCGAGGTTCGATTGCCCTCACCAGGCTTGCCCAGTACGGGCCTGCTTTCTACGCGATGCTGCAGCAGGCAACCTCGATTGATGTGGGGCTCTCCCAGCCCGGCTCCATCAGCATCGCTCGCACACCCGGTCGCGTGGATGAACTCCTGTACGCGGCCGACGTAGCGCATCACTGCGGGGTCACCGCACAGGTGCTCACACCCGAGGAGATCGCGAGTCTGTGGCCCTTGGCTTCGACCGACGGCATGCTGGCAGGGCTGTTCTTCCCCGACGACGGATACGTCAATCCCGGATATGCCGCGCTGGCCCTGGCTCAGGTGGCACACCAGCGTGGAGTGACGATTCGTGAGCGGACTCGGGTGCTCGAGGTGCTCACCGAAGGCGGCGTGGTCCGGGGAGTCCGCACATCCGGGGGCGATGTCATGGCAGACACCGTGGTCTTGGCCTGTGGACTGTGGAGCCGTGACCTCGGTGCCACCGCCGGCGTGCACCTGCCGCTCTACGCGGCCGAGCACGTGCACATCCGATCGCAGGCAATCACCGGCACCGTCGAGGGTCTGCCGGTGCTGCGGGATGTGGACAACAGTTACTACATCCGTCCCGAGCTTGATCGGCTCCTCGTGGGCGCGTTTGAGCCTCGAGGTCTGCCACGTGCGGTGGCGGATATCGATTCGGGAGGCTTCGCGACCTTTGAGCCCAACTGGCAACATGTCGATCCGATCCGGCACAGAGCCGAGGCCACCGTGCCGGCGCTGAAGGACAGCGGCTACGACAGGTTCATCAACGCACCGGAGAGTTTCACTCCCGATACCAACTTCCTCATCGGTGAGACCGCGGAGGTGGAGGGGTTGTTTGTCGCCGCGGGCATGAACTCCCAGGGGGTCATCTACGCCCCGGGCGTGGGCCGGGCGCTGGCGTCGTGGATCACCACCGGCACCCCGGATTTTGATTCCGCTGCCGTCGACGTTCAACGCTTTTCCCGCCATCAGAGCAGCAGCCGCTATCTCCATCGGCGGACCGGGGAGAGCCTGGGTCGGCTCTACGGGATGCACTGGCCGCACTATCAGTCGACCAGTGCTCGGGATGTCCGCCGCACCCCGCTTCATGAGTCCCTCGTCGCGCGTGACGCTCGCTTCGGTGAGATCCACGGGATGGAGCGAGCGAATTGGTTTGGCGGGAATGCCGTCGAGGACTCCTACTCCTTCGGCCGCCCCGGGTGGTTTGACCAGGTGGCCAGTGAGCACCGTTGCGTGCGCGAGCGGGTCGCGCTCTTTGACCTCAGCGCGTTCGCGAAGTTCGAGATCGTGGGTGAGGAGGCCGGGGCGCTATGCCAGCGCGTGGCATCCGCCAACATCAACGTCCCCGTCGGCCGCGTGGTCTACACGCTCTTCCTCAATGGGGCAGGGGGCATCGAGTGTGATGGCACCATCACCCCACTGTCACCCACGCGCTTCCTGGTCGTGACGCCATCGACGAGCCACACGAAGGCTCTGGCGCATCTGACGCGCATGGCTCGAGGATTTTCGGCGTACGTGGTCGACGTCACCACATCGTTGGCGACGATCGGTGTGATGGGTCCGGACAGTCGCCGTCTCATGTCACGCATCTCACCAGCGGACTGGTCCAACGAGGCTCAACCCCTCTACCGCGCACGCGAGGTCGAGGTCGCGGATGGTTTTGCGTGGGTGCTGCGCCTGAGTTACGTGGGTGAATTGGGTTATGAGATCTACGTGCCCGCAGATCTAGCCGTCAACGTCTACGAGAGCCTCTGGGAAGCCGGTCAGGATCTCGGCGTCCAGGCAGCCGGCTTCTTCGCGATGAATTCACTGCGCTTGGAGAAGGGATATCGACACCTCGGACACGACATCGGTGCTGCGGATGATCCCTTCAGTGCCGGTCTGGCCTTCGCGGTCGACCTGGACACCGGGGGTGACTTCCTGGGCGCGCAGGCGCTCCGGGAGATGGATCGCACATCCCTGGCGCATCGCGCGGTGCATGTGACGCTGGACGATCCGGATGTCCTGCTGGTGCATGAGGAGACGATTTTTGCCGACGGCCGTCCGGTGGGGCACCTGACGAGCGGTGACTACGGGCACACCCTCGGACGGTCCGTGGGCATCGGGGTGATCGAGAGATCCGTGGATCTGGATGCCGACTTCACGGTGCGCTGCAAAGGCCAGCAGCACCCGATCACCGTCTCCACCCGGCCCTTTTTTGATCCGGACGGCCTGCGCATGCATGCCCGCGAGCCGGATGAGAGCACAGCGACTCCCGTCTCCTAGACGTTTGCCGGCCTACACTCGCTCGCATGGCGCTGCATTGGTCCTGCTGTGTGGTGCGCGAAGACGCAAGCACCATGGTCGAGGACGAAGCGGACGTCGTGCGGTCCACCGCCAGCGTCGGCAAGCTCTTCCTGCTCTGCGAGGCGGCCGAGCAGATCACCGAGGGGCGACTCGATCCGCACACGCTCCTGATCAAGGATCCTGCGGTGGCTGCCACGGGGTCCGGACTGTGGCAATACCTTGCTCAGGAGTCACTCCCCCTCATCGATGTGTGCATCCTCATCGCATCCGTGAGCGACAACTGGGCCACCAACGTCCTGCTCGACCGGATCGGGCTGCCATCGGTGCAGGCGCGGGCTATCGCACTTGATTGCGACCACAGCCGACTCCACGACTATGTGCGCGATCACCGTGGACACGGCGATGTCCCCCTGCTCTCCTCCGGCACCGCGCGAGAGCTCGCGCTGGTCGCACGTCGTATCCATCTGGCAGCCGCCGGCATCACCGTCGATGGCATCAGCAGACCTGCCGCAGCACTGGTGGTGCAGTGGCTGCGCACCGGCGTCGACCTCTCACTCGTCGCCATGCCCTTGCGATTGGATCCCCTGGAGCACGTCGATGGTCCGCGGCTGCTGTGGAATAAGACCGGCAGCGACGTCGACGTCCGAGCCGACGTCGGTGTCGTCTGGCAGGGAGACCGATTCCTCGCCTACGCCGCCATCGCCACCTGGGACCCCGATGACGAGGTCCTTGATGAACCGTTTGCGCCCATGCACGCCCTGGGTCACGCTCTGCGCCAAGCACAGGGAACCGACGTCACACCTCGGGAGTCGTAGGGGAAGTCAAGCGGTGTCTGGCACGAGAGAAATGCCCTGCACCACCTCAATATCCCTGAGGAGTGGCCATGTTGACCCGCCCCATTGTGTGGATCCCCGCGGCTGGTGCTGTCCTCATCGCCGCAGCTGTGGTGCTGAGTCTTTTTCAACCGTGGAAGCTCGTTGTGGATGAGCGGGTGAATGAAGCGCTGCCCACATCGCAGACGACTGCCCCGCAGACGGTCGCACCCACAACCCCAACGACACCGACAACCCCGCCGACGACCACACCGACGCCCCCAACTGCGGAGCCCACCATCCTTGCCGAAGGCACCTTCATCTCACATGAGCACGAGACGACCGGCACTGTCCGCATCCTTGAGGTGGCTGATGGTCAGCGAGTCCTGCGGATTGAGGGACTGGATACATCCAACGGCCCGGACCTCAAGGTCTGGTTGACGGACGCACCGGTGCTGGAGGGTCAGGCGGGCTGGTACGTCTTTGACGATGGTGCCTATGTCGACCTCGGTGTCCTCAAGGGCAACCTGGGCAATTCCAACTATTCGATCCCCGCCGATGTCGATCTGGCGGATCTCACCAGTCTGTCCATCTGGTGTGACCGCTTCTCGGTGTCCTTCGGTGCAGCTCAACTCACGCAGACGGCGTGAGATTGACCTCTCGGCTGCCCAGGCCATGGGTGTCCTAGGCCGGGGAAGGCACCTGTCAGGCTAGGCCGGTGCGCGTGACCCAACTCTCGACGACGCCCATCAAGGGCCTGGCCCTGCATCACCCCTCGGCGATCCGCGTCGATGAGACCGGTGCGGTCGGTGATCGCGTCTTCTTCCTCGTGGATGAGGGTGACGCGCTCGTCTCCGTCGCCAAAACCGGAGCTCTCGTGGGCATCTCAGCCGAGTACGACGCCACCACACGTCGCCTCAGCCTGTATGAGCACGGCGACCTCCTCGTCGGGGACGAGGTGCATCTCGGGGACGTGATCCAGGCCGACTTCTTTGCCTTCCGCACCGCCCCGGGCCGCGTCGTGACCGGACCGTGGGCCGACCTGCTCAGTCACCGTGCGGGACGGCCGCTCCGCCTGGTCCAGGGCTCCGATGCGCTACGCGCCCACGACGTGGAGCCCCTGTCACTCCTCGGCTCGGCATCCGTCGATGCCCTCAGCCGGCAGGCGGGTGAAGCTGTCGATGCGCGGCGCTTCCGGATGCTCATTGAATTCGATGGTGGCGAGCCCCATGTCGAAGACACCTGGGAGGGCAGGCGGATCGCGATCGGCGACACCGTCCTCATCGGCGGTGGCCCGGTGCAAAGGTGCGCCGGCACAACGCGCAATCCCGATACCGGCAGCGTGGATCTGAAGACACTCACGCTCATCGGTGCCTACCGAGGGCGTCACGACTCAGTCTTTGGCACGGGCTTCAACTTCGGGACGTATGCCCGGTGCATTGTGCCCGGGCAGATCCGCGTCGGTGACGACGTGGTCGTCAATCCCTGACGATCCAGGCGTGATGGGTCATGCTCACGGCTACGGCAGCGTGGGGATGCGCGCGCACGCGGAGTTGACCGCATCGCCTGTGACACCGAGTGACTGACCCGTCGGGTCTGCCGCCAAAGCCTCGCGGGCAACACCGAGGGAACCCTCGAGTTCGGCCATGCCGGGCACATCCGGGTAGGCGACGACGACTCCCCCGACGATGGCCATGGCCTGTTGGAAAAGGGATGCGGAATCCGCGGGCGTTGTGCCCGGCTGCACCGCCTCACGTGCGAGCACGCAGGCGCCCTCGAGTTGGCGCGCGGCATCGGCAGTGTCCTGTGCCTGGCCCATCACACCCTGCCCGGCCTCGATGGCACCCTGGCCTGTCTCGATCACCGCCTGTCCGGCGTCGATCACACCCTGACCGGCGCTCACCACGCGATCGGTGGTGTCTCTGATGGAGTCCACGCCAAAGAGGGCCACGACCGCAACGGCGGAGGCCACGAGGAGGAGAAGGAGACGACGCATCACCATTGACGGTACGAAGGTGGATGCCGATGAGGCAAATCGCCACGCGCGAACGTTTACGATTCATCCGTGGACATTGCTAGTGGGCCGTGGGATAAGTCACAGATCGAGTCTTTCCTCGATCAGACGGTCATCCCGATCCGCCTCGCCAGCGCTGGGCGCACAGCACCCCTCGTGCAGTCGCTGTGGTTCATCTACGTCGAGGACGCGCTGTGGTGCTGCACGCAGCGCGAGGCCGTGCTGACTCGACGCCTCACCGCCAATCCGCGCTGTGGCTTCGAGGTCTCCGGGGATCTCCCGCCCTATCGCGGCACCCGCGGCACCGCCCGGACGCAGATCCTGCCCGATAGAGCCGCCGATATCCTCCCGCGACTCATCGATCGCTATCTCGGGGACACTCCCAGCCAACTCGCCGACTGGTTGATGTCACGCCTGGACCACGAGGTGGCCATCCGCCTGCACGATCTGCGTGTGACAAGTTTTGATTTCACACCCCGCATGGGTGACTGATCCAGCGGTGCTCTAGCGACCGAGTGCCGCGATCCCGCCACCGCCAGCGACCGCCAGCCCCATCTCGGCGAGCGCATCCGTGGCCATGGCCATGCCATCCGCCAGTGACGTATCGGCACCGAGTTGCTGGCCCGCGAGGGTCCGCTTGCGGATCGACTCCATGATGACGGCGAGCTTCAATCCCGAGAGGACAATGCACACATCGAGGTGTCCGACGTCTCGGCCGCTGCGCTGCGCATAGCGTTCGACGAGCTGCTCCCGCTCCCAGAAGCCGTCGCGGTCGGTGACGAACGCCGCAAAGCGGATCCGGTGGCGCAATTCGTCGCCGGGGCGTGACCAGTAGACGAGCATCGTGGCCAGATCCATGAGCGGATCGCCCAGCGTGGCCATCTCCCAGTCCAGTACGGCGCGGATGTGCGGCTCTCGGGCATCGATGATCGCGTTGTCGAGCCGATAGTCCCCGTGCACGATCGACCAGGGCAGGTCCTGGGGCAATCCCGCCACGCGGGAGTCCAGCCAGGTGAGCAACTCATCAATGGGCGGGAGGTCTCGGGTCTTGGACAACTGCCACTGCTTGGACCAGCGTGCGACCTGGCGGCCGAGGAATCCCCCGGGCCGGCCCAACTCAGCCAGTCCGACCTCGGTCGCATCGATGGCGTGCAGATCGGTGAGGACGTCGACTAATTCGGCCGACAGGGCGCCGGCATCCTCGACGGTGAGATCGGCGGCCGCGGCATCGCTGCTGATGATGCGTCCTTCGACGTACTCCATGACCAGGAAGCGAGCGCCGATGACGGTGTCGTCATCGCAGTAGGCCAGGGCCCGCGGTGCAGGGAAGCCACCCCGTGTGACACCGCTGATCACCTGGAATTCCCGACCCATGTCATGCGCCGTGGGCATGACATGGCCGAGTGGTGGTCGGCGTACGACGACCTGCTGCTCCCCCTGACTCACCAGGAAGGTCACGTTGGACAGGCCACCGGTCAGTCGGATCGCCTGGACGTCGCGCGCGGGGTCGATGAGATCGCGGGCACCGAGCCAGGGCACGAGGAGGTCGAGGTCCAGACCTTCCGGGGATCGCATGGTCGCACGCTATCCGGGTGGGGTCTCGCCGCGGATCAGCGTGTGGTGAGGATGACCTTGCCAGTCGTCTGACGGGCCCGCATGTCCTCATGGGCTCGCCGTGCCTGCGCCAACGGATAGGAACTGCCCGGCAGCGGTCGCACCTGTCCAGACTCCACGAGCCGCACGAGTTCACCCAGCGGCTGGACGACCATGCCTACGGGATCCACACGCATGCAATCGACGAGCCAGAAGCCGATGACGCTGAGCGAGCCGGTCATCAGCGCACTGGGAGGGATCGGGGTCGCCGCGGTGCGCGACGCCATACCGAAGACGACGAGGCGTCCGAAGGGTGCGAGGACCTTCAGCGATGCATCGGTCGTCGGACCGCCCACCATCTCCAGGACGATGTTGACGCGGGCGCCCTCGTTGGCCTCGCGAATCGCGGCAGCCAGGTCGGGGGCCGCGGCATCGACGACCACATCCGCTCCGAGGTCGAGGGCGACCTGACGCTTGTCCGGCGATGAGGCCACCGCGATCACGCGGCCAGCCCCCCAGAGTTTGGCGAGTTGGATCGCCAAGGAGCCCACTCCACCGGCTGCCGCGTGGATGACGACGGACTCACCGGGCACCAGTCGCGCTGAGGTGCGCAGCAGATGCCACGCCGTGAGTCCCTGGACCAGCAGTCCCAGCGCGGCGGCATCGCTGACACCGTCGGGCACCTCGAAGGATGCGGGGGCCAGCAGCGCACGCTCGGCGTAGCCGCCGGATCCGGACGCGGTGAAGCCGCAGAGTCGACGCCCGTCTGCTGTGCGACCGATGGCTTCGGCGCCCGGGACGAAGGGCAACTCCTGCGCGGACAGATAGGAATTGTCGACGGCATGCGTGTCGGCGTAATTCACTCCCGCGGCATCGACGTCGATGAGTTCCAAGCCCGTGACGGGCTCCAGATCCGGGAGGTCCACAACCTCGAGCACCTCGGGACCGCCGAACTGGGTGACCTGAATAGCGCGCATGGGCTCAGGCTAGAGGGCGGGGCCACGCCGTCAGACGGCGCACTCGCCTCCGTCGCAACACGGCTGGATGTAATAGCACTGCGGACAGACGTCCTTGCCACCACGACGTTGAAGGTCCACCGTCTCGCAGGCGGGGCACGGCCCCGGGGAACCCATCACGGCATCCGACGCTAGTTCGTTGAGTGGCGGGTTGTGACGTGTCGCTACGGCGTGTCGCGTGCGATAAGCCGCCACTCAACGAAGTGGGGCTACCAGGAGCCGCCGCCACCGCCGCCACCACCACCGCCGGAGAAGCCGCCACCGCCCGAGAAGCCCGATCCGCCCGAGGCGCGCGGCGGGGTTGACGCCGCGCTCACCGTCGAGGCACCCACCGACATGAGGCTGTGGATCGCGGCGGTATTGACCAGGAAGAGTCCGGTCGAGTGCAACTGCTCCTCGGTGAGGTCGGGGAAGGCACCCGACCACGCATCCTCGAGGTCGAAGAGCACGGCGTAGGGAAGGAAGGTCGCGTAGACGGCGTAATCCGGCAGTCCCAGCCTCTGCACCAGGTCACGACGCGCGGCCCCGGGATCGGTGTCAAGCAGGCGCTTGAAGCCCTCGACCTCGGCTTCGAAGCGAGCCGTCTCCCGCGTCTCCCTGTCGGGCACGAGATACGCGGCGATGAAGAGGCCGAGTGTCAGCGCGAGCAGGACGGGCGCGACGCCGGCGTAGAAGATCGCGTTGTCGGTCACGCTGCCGAAGCCGAAGGCGGCAATGCCCAGGATCAGGACAATCCCCGCCATGCAGCCCACCCGTCGGCGCGGTGAGCCCGCCTGCGGATCCAGTCGCTCCGCGGCCACGGCCTCCTTAGTCAGCTCGGTCCGCACGCGCTTCACGGAGCTGGCGAAATCCGCGTCGTACCCCTCGAGGGTCGCCCGGTCGCGGCCCTCGAAGATCTCTCCGGTGAGCCGCTCCTCCCAAGGACGCAGTGTGTCGGTGCCCGCACCCCACCAGGCCAGGTCGATGCGGCTCTCCTTCAAGAAGCCACCGGGGTCCGACGACAGCGTGATGTGACGGCGGGCCACCAGATCCAAGAGCGTGGCGAGTACGCCGCGCGAGCTGAGTTCGCCGTCGAGGCTGACCTCGATCTCCGCGGGTCGCAGGCCACGCGGAGGGCCGAACTGCACGGGCGAGCCCGGGATGTCGACCCCGCGGATACGACGACGCAGGACGAGGATGATGAGCGACGGCGCGATGAGCGCGACCAGCGAGAGCGTGAGCGCGACGGGGAAGAAGACACGGCTCGCGTCTTCCGAGAGCGGCATCGCCTCGATGCGTCGCACGGGTGGTGTCGTGAACGCCGATCCCGGATAGGCGACGACCGCGGTCAGGCCTTGGTAGGGCAAGGAGGATGCCTTGCGGAAGGTCACGCTGTCGCCGCTGATGCGGTCATTGCAGCCTGCCGTGTCGCCGTAGTAGCCGGAGTAGCACTGCGCGGCGAGGACCGGGCCGGGACCGCTGACGATCACCTCGGCCTGATAGATCGAGACGGGCCATCCGTCACCGATGAAATCCCAGTAGAGCTCGACATCGCCGGGAGCGAACCCGTAGGGGTTGGTGGCAGCCAGCTCCTCGGATGTCATCGAGCGTAGGGCGCCCTCTACGGCGTAGGAGATCTCGTAGACGTGCGCTCCGGTGATGGTCGCGTCGGGATCGCCGATCTTCACCTCGAAGAGGGCGCCATACTGGCTCGTCTCGTAGGGCACAGATCCGCCGTCCATGGACACCGACTCGAGCGTGACCGGATGCATCCATCGGGTGCCATCAGGGAGCTCGCTCCACATCGGGATGAGCCGGAAGATGCCGCGGCGCTCACCCTCGTCGAAGTGATACGTGATGGTTTCGGTGATCGCCAGGTCGCCATCGGGCGAGACCACCGCTGCTACCTCGTAGGGGCCGATGCGCTCGGAATCTGCGAGAGCAGCCGGGGCCAGCCAGAGCACCGCCGCGCCCGCGAGGGCGAGGCTTGCGATGCCTCGCGCCAGGACGGGGTGCACGGCAAGGGCCATGACGCCTAGAACTGCACGTCCGGAGCAGATCGGCGACTCTCGTCCGGCTCGCTGTAAACCCTGCGCTGCGAAACCCCCGCGACGCCGGAGAACCACATCGAGGGAATGGTGCGCAGCGCAGTGTTGAGGTGGACGACCGAGTCGTTGTAGAACTGTCGAGCAAATTGCAACTGCCCCTCGATGTCCGCGAGTTGCACCTGCAGCGTCTGGAAGTTGGATGTCGCCGTGAGCTGCGGATATGCCTCGGCCACCGCGAAGAGGCGCCCGAGCGCTCCCGTCATCGACGCGTCTGCCGCGGACTTCTCGTCGATCGACTGCGCGGCCTGGCTGCGCGTGCGCGCCGTGGTCACGGCCTCGATCGTCGATGACTCGAAGTCACGCGCCCCCTTGACCGTCTCGACGAGATTGGGCACCAGGTCCGCACGCTTGGTGAGGAGGGTGTCGATGTCGCCGATCGCACCGGTGCACAGCACGTCGAGTCGGCGCAACTTGTTGAACTGCATGATGCCGAAAACGACTAGCACCGCCAGGAGGACGACGACGATGAGCAGCCACCACATGGCCCCAGTGTCCTCCACTTCTCCCGCGAAAGACAGCAATCCCCCGGTCACACCATGGGTGTGGCGCGGGGGATCGCTGTGAGAGTGGCCCTACTCGGTCACGGTGACCGTGACAGTCCACGTCTCGTCAGTGTTGTCCATGTTGGTGAGGACGACCTCTGTCGTTCCGGGGGCAAGCGCTTCGCCGCCCGGCAGGAACTGGGCCGAGCCGTCGTCCTTGCCTGCGGTGACAGCCATGACCGCCTGGTCACTGGAGGAGATCATCCAGGTCATGACGTCGTCGACGTTGAAGGTGACGACGCGTCCGACCTGGGCCTCAACGGCGGTCTGGCCGGGCTCGACGATGATGGGTCCGATCATGCCGGCGCCCCCCTCTGACTCAGTCGGCGCAGCAGCCGAACTGGATGTGGTGCTCTCGGATGAACCACCGCAGGCGGTGAGCACACTGGCTCCGCCCAGGGCGATGATGCTGGCAGCGGCGATGGCGAAGCCACGACGGGTACTCGAACGCATGGGGACCTGCTTCCTGTGACATCCCCTCGGGGATTAAGCCTGGCGGCTCGTGATCATTTTGACGGGCCTCGGCCCGATTGGGTTCCTCATCCGTTCGGATGATGCCGCATGTCGTCCGGATTGGACATAGGACCTCTGCCCGTTCGGTGCGCCTATGGACTTCTGGCGCGACTCCACCCTCTGTCACAGGATGTCGGCGTACTCCTGAACACGGGTGAGACACTCGTCGAACGTCGGCTGAGGATGTCCCGGCCAGATCAGTCCGCCAATCACGCGACGGGTGTACTCATCTCGCGCCGCTGCGGGACCACCTCCCGTGAACGCCGTGCTCGCCGCAAAGCCGCCGGAAGGGCGCCTTCGCGCCGTGCTGCTCTTCGAGGCGGTGTTGTGCTTGTACACCTCGTTAGCCAACGCCACCGTGCCCTGACCGGCGAGCAAGGCGCGTAGTTCAGGCCTGCCCAAGAGGCACCAAAGGTCGTAGTAGTGCCTTGCCGTCTTGCGCTGCCTGCGCTCGTCACGCGCTGCAGCGTCATGGAGAATGACCAACTTCTCCACGAGCGTCCGCTCCGGCCGCAGGACCGTGATGTCGAACGGCTGGCTCTCCTCATACGTTCCAGTCAGTCCAGCCACGCTGGCGTGTTCGGCTATCAGCGAGCGCAGCGTCTTAACCTCGCTGGGGATGGAACCGCCCCATGTGCTGAGTTCGACGCGAATGGTCCCCGCCGACTCTCCCTCGAGGAGGATCTGGCCGGGGTACTCGTACTCAGCCGGACGGAATTCGCCGCTCATCGACCTCTTGCTGTCCACCAGGGGCTCGACGCGCAGCTGCCCCGCCACAGCCTCGTGGAGAAGCCGCATGGCGGCGTGCACGGCGGTGTCACCACCCTCAGCCAAGCAGAGCAAGTCGATGTCATCGGAGAAGCGATTGATGATCTGGTAGCCCTTGGACAGGCTCGTGCCACCTTTGAACACCAGATGCACGCGGCTCTCGGACGCCGCTGAGGCCATGGCACGCAAAGATTCGGTGATCCAGAAGTCCTTGACCACGTGCTGGAGCGGAATACCGGTCGTGCGAGAAATCACATGGCTCCACTGGTCCAGAGCATTCGGCTCATCCCGCAGCCGGCTCATCGTGAGACCGTGAGCCGGTCGACCAGCTCGTGCCAGAGGGTGCGTGCACCGGGCGTGCGCTCTTCTGCAACCGCGGCACTCATGTGCTCCGTGCGAACGATGCCCTGCGTGACAAGGTCGGTCACGCGGTTGCGCAGAGCTTCCCAGTCGTCTTCCACTCCGGACGGCCACATGCGGAGTACCTCGAGAACAGCGACCTCCGCAGGCCTGAGCCCCCGCATGGCCCGCGAGTAGGAGCGTGAGTGAAACGTGATGCCCGGCACTCCCGCCGGGGCTCGGCCGGGCACAGCCATATCCATGTTTACCGGGACCTGCGTGGTCAGTCCGAGAAACCTCACGGCGGCCAGGTCAGACGGTCCTGATCCCGGCCCGCCGATGGCGAGCCCCACCTCCGCTGGCGTGGGAGGCAGCATCCCTGCGGACGTCCGGGGGCCCTTCCAGTAGAGGCCCTTGCGGATCGAGTTCACGACCCCCGCATGAGCAAGGCGGCTCATGGCTACTTCAACCGCCCTCGTTGAGAGATCCCTGCCCTCGTCAAGATCGCGTACACGGACGAACGACCGGTCCGGGAGCGCGTCAATGCGTTCCCGGACGAGGGCGGCCGCAGAGATTGTCATGAGAGAATACTGTACCTTATTCCTCTCATGACTCACCCAGGGACATAGGACCTCTGCCCGTTCGGTGCGCCTATGGTCCAGCGATGCCGGCAGGGCCAGACTGGGGCCATGACCAGTCGCCGGACACCGTCGTCGAGGGATCGCGACCAGGCCCCCACCCAGGCACCCCGGGTTGAGTTCGAAGACACCACCCCGTACGACGCCTACGTCCGCGCGTCCACGCTGGCCACACTGCAGCGCACGGCGACGGACGAGCCGGGCGAGTACATGTTCCTCGTCGTCTCCCAGGTCATGGAGCTCTATTTCAATCTGATCGCCTTTGAGTGGCGCACCGCGCAGCGCTTCCTGCGCGAGGACAAGCTTGGCGAAGCCCTACTCGCCCTGCGCCGCAGCAATGATCACTTCACGGCACTCAATGCATCCTGGGTGAGTTTCCGTTGGATGACACCGCCGGACTTCAATGCCTTCCGCGAGGCCCTCGGCGAAGCATCCGGCTTCCAGTCCTTCCTCTACCGTCATGTGGAATTCCTCCTGGGCTTCAAGGATGCCGCCCTCCTGCGCCCACATAAGCACGTGGCGGGCTCCCACTACGACGAGTTGGTGGCAGCATTCGAGGCCCCGAGCCTGTACGACGATGCGCTGGCCTACCTCGCCCGTCGCGGCTACGACGTCCCGACCGCTGCCCTGGATCGTGATCACGCCATCACCTACGAGCACATCGACGCTGTCGAAGACGTGTGGGTGCAGGTGTACGCCGACACCTCCCACGGCGACCCCCTGCGCGCCTTCGCGGAATCCCTGACCGACATCGCGGAGCAGTTCAGTGACTGGCGCTACCGCCATCTGATGGCGGTGCGTCGCGCCATGGGCGCCAAGGTGGGATCGGGTGGATCCGCGGGTCTGGCGTGGCTGGAACGCAGCCTCCTGCGGCAGGCCTTCCCCGAGTTGTGGTCGGCCAGGACGAGAATCTGACCATGCGTGCCTACGACCCGGCCCTGGACACCGCGGACCCGGGCTGGCGTGATGACTTTTACATCCCACCCTTCACCGGCGACCCCTTCACCGAGGTCGCCTACTTCGCCGGCAACTCCCTGGGCCTGCAGCCGCGGGCCACCCGCGACGCCGTCACCGTCGAGTTGGAACGCTGGGCGCAGATGGGTGTCGAGGGCCAACTCACGGGGCCCCGGCCGTGGAAGGACTACCACGAGGCGCTCCGCGATACCGCCGCTCGACTCGTCGGTGCATTGTCGCACGAGACCGTGACCATGAACTCGCTGACCGTCAACCTCCACGTGCTCATGGCGACCTTCTATCGACCCGAGGGTCGGCGTACCAAGATCATCATGGAAGACATCGTCTTCCCCTCCGATGGTTATGCGATGGCATCTCAGGCGCGCTGGCACGGACTCGATCCCGCCGAGCATGTCATCCGACTGCGACCGCGGGACGGTGAGGATGTCCTGCGCACCGATGACGTCACCGCCGCCATCCGTGCGTCCGGCGATGAGGTGGCCGTCGTTGTCTTCAGTGCCGTTAACTACCTCACCGGTGAGTGGATGGACATGCCCGCCATCACCGATGCAGGTCACGCGGTGGGGGCCATCGTCGGCTGGGATCTCGCACACGCTGCCGGCAATGTGCCCATGCAGTTGCACGACTGGGGTGTGGACTGGGCGGCATGGTGTTCGTATAAGTACATCAACTCCGGTCCCGGCGGCCTCGCCGGTGCCTTCATCCATGAGCGGCACGCCCGGGACACCTCGCTGCCGCGATTGGCCGGATGGTGGGGCACGAGCACGGAGACGCGCTTCCGCATGGATGACACCTTCGATCCACCTCCGACGGCGGATGCGTGGCAGATGTCCAATCCGCCGATCTTCTCGATGACCCCGGTGCAGGTGTCCCTGGAGATCTTCGATCGTGTGGGCATGCCGGCCCTGCGTGAGCGCAGTCTGCGGCTGACGGCGTACCTGCGCTCGCTCCTGGAGGAGGTCACCGCGGAGAGTCCCGCGGGAGCCATGAGCATCGTCACGCCAGCGGAGGATGCACGCCACGGCTGCCAACTATCGGTGCGATTCCAGGCCGATATTCATCACCTGGCCGAGATCTTGCGCGATGAGGACGGTGTTATCGCCGACACCCGCAACCCTGACATCATTCGCTTCGCCCCCGTGCCCCTCTACTCCAGTTATCTCGATTGCTGGCGCGCGGCTGAAGCCCTGAAGCGACACCTGGCCTGAGATGCGCCGCTTCATCGAGCCGTACGGCGAGCATCCGCGACAGTTCGGTGAATGGTTCATCCCCGACGGCGACCGACCCCCCCTCGTCATCCTCGTCCACGGTGGCTACTGGCGCCCTGTCTGGAGACTGGATATCGAAGAGGCCAGTGCGCGTGAGCTCGCTTCCCACGGCTTCGCCGTGTGGAGTATCGAATACCGCACCTACGAATTCCCGTGGCCCACCACGATGATCGATATCGCCACGGCCATCGACCAGGGCGTGGCGGAGGCTGCCCGTCACGGGGTCGATCCATCCCGGCGCGCACTCCTCGGCCACTCCGCCGGTGGCGGCCTCGCCGCGTGGGCCTCCTCCCGCCGTGGTTTGCCCGCGCAGGCCCCGGGTGCGGATCCGGCCGCTCCCATCTTTGATCTCGTGGTGCTGCACGCCCCGGTCGCGTGCCTCGCCCTCGGCAGCCGCGACCATCTCGGGGACGGTGCTGTCGACACCTTCATGGGTGGGCGACCCGAGGACGTGCCCGAGCGGTACGCCGTCACTGATCCCGCCGCACTGCTGCCCGACCCGGATGCGCGACGGGTGCTGCTGCACGGGGATGCCGATGTGGAGGTGCCGCTCGCACAGAGTGAGGCCTATCTCGCCCATCTGCGCGCCCACGGGATGCCGGCCGAGCTCACGGTCATGCCCGGGGACGGCCACTACGAGATCCTCGACCCATCATCCCCGGTGTCGCAGATGCGCCGTGACCTGCTGGCACGGACACTCCTGCGCTAGCCGCTCTCCAGCGGGTCCGCGCCGATGTGCAGGCGCGCGGCCGCTTGGTGCAGGTGCTCGGTGAAGGCGACAACGGCGGGCGGGGCCCAACGGTCCCGGACACGACTTACTCCCACGGGACGGGTGAGTCCGCCGAGGTCGACATCCACGGGACGCACCACGGCGAGGTCATCATCGTGCAGCGCCACCAGTCCGGGCAGAGCCGCCACACAGTCACCGTCGATGATCAAGCGTCTCAGTGTGAGTGCGCTGGTGCACTCCACGCGATTAGTCGGCCAGGTCAGTCCGCGCAGCGCAAAGAGTTGCTCCAACTCACGCCTGAGGGTGGTCCCGGAGACGGGCACGATCCACGGCAGGGCCGCCAGGGTCGCGAAGGTGGGCACCGGACCGTGCAGCACCGGATGGTCGGCGCGGACGACGAGGACGATCGGTTCGACGTACAGTCGCACCTGCTCGATGCGGGGATCCGCCGGTGTCAGGCGACCCACCGTGAGGTCAATGTCACCGACCAGGAGTTGTGCCTCCAACGCATCCGGTGTCGACTCTCGCACCACGATGGTCACTCCCGGGTGCGCGGATTTCATGCGCGCGATCGCCAGCGGCAGGAGCACATTGGAGCCGGCCAGATGCGTGCCCACCGTTACGGTGCCGGCGTCGGCTGTTGCGAGTTCGTTGAGTGTGCGTCCGGCCTGGCGGATTTGGGCGAGCACCCCTCGGGCATGGTCGATGAAGGCCACGCCATACACCGTCGGCACCGCACCCTGGGCCGACCTCTCAAACAGTGGTACGCCGAGGACAGACTCCAGATCCTGCAGTCCTCGGGTGACGACGGGTTGGGTGATCCGCAGATGCTCCGCTGCGCGCGCCAGGCTCCCGGCATCGGCAATCGCTGTGGCCAGGACCAGATGGCGCAGTTTGAGTCGTCCGTCCAGGAGTCGTTCCGGCGACACCACCCCATCCATCGGCCCAGGCTATGCCCAATGGGCATGCCATACCCCCACATCCGCAATTGCCGAGCATGGCCCCGGCAAGGACAATGTCGGTATGGCACTGGTCCCGGGCAAGGCCACACCGCGGGGGGCTTATCCGCACGTGCGGATGGTCAATGACCTCATCTGGGTCTCCGGCACCAGCAGCCGGCGCGCTGACGACACCTTCGACGGTGTGCAGGTGCACCCGGACGGCACCGTGGTGCTGGACATTGGCGAGCAGACGCGCGCGGTGATCAACAACATCCGCGACATCCTGCGCTCGGTCGATAGCGATCTCAGTGATCTGGTGCAGATGACGACCTACCTGGTCGACATGTCGGACTTCGCGGGATACAACGACGCCTACTCCGAGTACTTCGACTACACCGGGCCCACACGCACAACCGTGGCGGTCCGTGAATTGCCCCATCCCCATCTGCTCATTGAGATCCAAGCCGTCGCCGTACGCCGCTCCGGCGCGAGCGCAGGCACACCGAAGAAGGAGTGACCATGTCCGACCTGACCACGACGTTGAACTTCAACACCTGGGTGGATGAGCACGGCCCGAATCTCAAGCCGCCCGTGGCCAATAAGGAGATGTTCCCCGGCCACGAGGACTTCATCGTCATGGTGGTCGGCGGACCCAATCAGCGCACCGACTTCCACGTGGACCCCTACGAGGAGGTTTTCTATCAGGTGCGGGGCAATATGCACGTCGACCTCATCACGGCCGATGGCCCGCAGCGCGTCGATATCCGCGAGGGCGAGATGTGGGTGCTGCCGCGCAATCTGCCGCATTCCCCCCAGCGACCCGAGGCCGGATCCATCGGCCTCGTCTTTGAGCGTCCACGCGGTGAGGGCACCCTGGAGAAGTTCCAGTGGTACTGCCCCGAGTGCTCCGGCATGGTGCACGAGGTGGAGCTGCAGGTGCGTGACATCACCGCCGATCTCCCGCCGATCTTTGAGACCTTCTACGCCGATGAGTCTGCTCGCACCTGCCCCCACTGCGGCCATCAGCATCCCGGCAAGGGCTGAGCGTGCCGGTCGTCGACGTTCACTCCCACGACGTACCCCGGGGCTGGCCAGATCTCGCCGAGGCAACCGGTGCTCCGGGCCCGTGGCCGCGACTGCGGATCGAGAGTGAGCGCGACGCGATGATCCTCATGGACGATCAGGATTTCCGACGCATCACCAGCCAGTGCTGGGATCCTGAGATCCGCGAGGCCGACATGACCGCCGACGGGGTCGACATCCAGGTGGTGTCCCCGACCCCGGTCTTCTTCTCCTACGACCGGCCCGCGCGTGAAGCCACAGCGGTCGCACGCATCTTCAACGACCTATCCCTGGACATCTGCGCTGGGCTGCCCGATCGGCTCCTACCGTTTTGCCAGGTGCCGCTGCAGGATGTCGACGCTGCCTGCGCCGAGTTGGATCGCTGCCTGGCCGCGGGACATCGTGGCGTGGAGATCGGCAACCACGTGGGGGATCGCGATATCGACGATCCCGGCACCGTCGAATTCCTGCAGCACTGCGCCGAGGTCGGTGCCCCCGTCTTCGTGCACCCGTGGGACATGACCGCGAGCCCGCGCACGTCACGCTGGATGGCGCAGTGGCTGGTCGGGATGCCCGCCGAGACCCATCTCACCATCCTCGCGGCCATCCTCGGTGGAGTTTTTGACCGCGTCGACGAGCGACTGCGCATCTGCTTTGCCCACGGTGGCGGCTCCTTTGCCTTTTGGCTCGGCCGACTCACCAATGCCTGGCACAACCGATCCGATGCCGTCGGCCTATCCGCACGACCCCCCGCGGACTACCTCGATCGCTTCTCGGTCGACTCAGTGGTCTTCGATGAGCCGGCGCTGCGCCTCCTCGTCGACACCCTGGGAGTGGGTCAGGTCATGATGGGATCGGATTATCCCTATCCGCTGGGTGAGCGCCCGGCGGGTGGACTGATCCGTCGCGCTGACTTCCTTGACGAGGCCCAGCGCCGGGCCATCCTCGGGGGCAACGCCGAGCGCTTCCTCGGCCTGACCGTGAGCGCCTCGTCATGAGCACGTCCGGCTGCAGCACTACGTCTGGGAGGACATCGTGACCGAACGCGTTGTGATCGTGGGGGCGGGACTCACCGGTGCCCTGCTCGCCACCATGCTGGGGCAGCGCGGTGTGCCCGTCGACGTCTACGAGCGGCGCGGTGATCCACGTCTGTCGGGCGCGGAGCGTGGCCGCAGTATCAACCTCGCCATCTCGACCCGCGGACTTACCGCCCTGCGCGATGTCGGGCTGGAGGATGAGGCACTCTCCCGAGGGATCCTCATGCGGGGCCGGATGATCCACAACGACGGCGTCGAGGAGTTCCAGTCCTACAGCGCTGACGGCGAACGCGGGATCAATTCCATCAGCCGCGGACAACTCAATGACCTGCTGCTCGATGCCGCAGAGCGGGAGTCCTCCGTCACCGTGCACTTCGATCATCGACTCACCAGCATCGACATCGACGGATGCACGCTGTCCTTCACGGGCCCGCAGGGTCCGGTCGAGGTGGCAGCCGATGCCATCATCGGATCCGACGGCGCCTTCAGCGTCGTACGTCGTGCCATGCAACCGCGGGATGGATTCGACTTCTCCCAGGACTATCTCAGCCACAGCTACAAGGAGCTCAACATCCCACCGGTGGACGGCGACTACGCCCTCGATCCCGGTGCGCTGCACATTTGGCCGCGCGGTGCGTCCATGATGATCGCGCTGCCCAATCTCGACCACAGCTTCACCGCGACCCTGTTTTGGCCGCGTTCGGGGCCGGGATCCTTCGAGGACATCGATACGCCGGACAAGGCGCGACGCTATTTCGATGACAACTATCCCGATGCCTCTGAGCTCATGCCCGACCTTGAGGAGGACTACGCCCTCAATCCCATCGGCTCCCTCCTCACCGTCCGCTGCTCACCGTGGAATGCCGGTCGCGTCGGTCTCATCGGTGATGCCGCACATGCCATCTGCCCGTTCTACGGCCAGGGTGCCAACGCCGGATTCGAAGACTGCAGCGAGCTGATCCGGCAGTGGGAGGTGCACCTGGGCAACTGGGCACCCGCCCTGGCCGCCTACGCCGCGATCCGCAAGCCGCAGGGGGATGCCATCGCCGATCTCGCCCTGCACAACTTCATCGAGATGCGCGATGGGGTGACCTCTCCGACGTACCGGGTGACCCACCGCACCGAACAACTCCTGCATCGCGTGCTGGGCGACCGCTACAAGACGCGCTACGAGATGGTGTCCTTCAGCACCACGCCCTACGCCGAGATCGAGCCGACGGTCAAGAAGCAGCGCACCGTGGCCAGTCTCGCGGCGGCCGCCGGGGTCGCCGCGCTCGCGGCTGTCGGACTCGCATCCCGACGCAGATAGGCGATCGTCAGGTGACGGCGTCGGGGTCGAAGGAGTAGCCGAATCCCTTGCGGGTGACGATGCACTCCCCGATGCCCGTCGGTGCGAGCAGCATGCGCAGCCGTCGGACGTATTCCGTCACCGAGCCCTCCGTCCGCCACGCGGATCCCCAGACAGCACGCAGGAGTGCGTCGCGACTGAAGACCACTCCCGGATGCGCGGCGAGATGGTGCAGCAGGGTGAACTCCCGAGCGGACAGGCGCACCGGGCTCTCATCGACGTAGACCGTGCGCCGCGCCGAGTCGATGCGCAGGCGACCACATGCCAGATCTGCGAGGTCAGCGGCCGGCGCCGCCTGACGGGCGAGGGCACGCGGATCCACGATGACGACGTCGTATCGCACCGCCTCCGCCGGGAGGCGACCCGTCACATCGTCCTGCTCACCGGCCTCGACGAGGTAGCCGGCCGTCTGCAGGGCATCGACGACTCCGGTCAGATGGGCACTGGCCGCGCCATTGCGCAGCACGAGCACCCTGGTGCGCAAATCCAGCCCGGTGACCTCGGTCACCGACTCCGTGATTGCCATCGGATCCCCCCGAATCCACGATCCCCCCGGGGTCCTGGGCCACAGCCCACCGGTCCCGGCACCTCCCCCGTGGCGGTGCAGTCACATCGTGGCACACCGGATGCCCACCCGTAGGGTCAGAGGCCAAGTTCGGTGCGCGCCGCGTCAAAGGCGGCGGCGGGATCGGTCACCTCGAGCAGGATGGAGCGCATGCCCACGGCGTTTCCGCCGTCGACGTACGCCGGATTGTCGTCAATGAAGACGATCTCGTGTGGCGGCAGGTGCAGTGCCTCGGCACTGATGAGGTACGGGCGCGGATCGGGCTTGCGGATGCCGAGCTCACTGGAGTCGACGAGGACGGGGAAGTCGCGGAACCACGATTGCGCCTCGACCCACTCCCTGCCCTGGAAGTCCATGAGCTCATTGGTGAGGATGCCCAGGGCAATCCCGGCGACCTTGCATTCCTCGACGAGCGCGAGGGCCTCGGGTCGCACCGCCTCGACACCGGGCTGCTGGAACATCGCGCGCATGAGGTGGGGATGGCCGTCCAGGGGCGCACCATTGGCGACGGCGGTGTCGGCGAAGGTGAGCCAGTAGTCACGCTCGGTGATCTCCCCCGCCCGATAGCGCTGCCACAGGTCATCCGGGGCCGTCCACTCGAGTGGGCCGCGCCCGACCACCGTGCCCGCGGGCAGACCCCGCAGGCGCTCATAGTCATCGGCGATCTCCCACGCGGACTTAAAGAGGACGACACCGACGTCGAGGAGGAGTGCCTGGGCGGGGGCCATGGCCCCATCCTGCCGCGAGCGCACACATCGCACGACCAGATCACCCCGCCGAGCGGAACACCCGGACCCGCGCTGCCTAGACCCGCAGTGCCTCCAGCGCGGCAATGACGTCGAGCGTGTCGGGATTGGCGAGGGCGTCCCGATTGCGCACGGGCCGATCGTTGACGATGTTGGCGACGGCAATCTCGGCAAGTTTGCCGGTGAGTGTGCGCGGCAGGTCGTCCACGCGGGCGATGACCGCCGGGACATGTCGCGGGGAGCCGCGCTCGCGCAGCACCCGGCGGATGCGGTCGCGCATATCACCGTCGAGTTCGGCTCCCGATGCCAGGACGACGAGGAGCACCATGCGGGTGTCGTCCTGCCACACCTGCGCAAATGCGAGTGCATCGACCACCTCGGGCACATGCTCGAGGGAGGCGTAGACCTCACCCGTCCCGATGCGCACGCCCCCGACGTTGAGGGTGGCATCGGATCGGCCGTGGATGATGAAGCCGCCGCTGGCGGTCCGCGAGGTGAGATCACCGTGGGTCCACACGCCGGGGTAGTGCGCAAAATAGGTCTCGTGCAGCAGGGAGCCATCCGTATCCCCCCAGATGCCGACCGGGACCGTCGGGAAGGTGTTTCGGCAGATGAGTTCCCCCGGGGTCGCATCCGCAGTGGGTACGCCGTCGGCGTCGTACACGTCGACATCCATGCCGAGGGCCGCGCGGGGCAACTCCCCCGCCCACACCGGCAGTGTCGGCGATCCAGCCAGGAAACAGCCCACGAGGTCGGTGCCCCCCGAGATCGGCTGCGGCATGACATCGGGCCCCAACTCATCCACGAGCCACCGAGCGGTCGCCTCCGTGAGGGGTGATCCGGTCACGAGCACCATGCGCAGGCGATCGAGGGCACGGCCCCCGCGCAGGGACAGCCCCTCGGTGCGCGCGGCGTCCAGCAGGCGCGCCCCCAGACCGAGATGGGTCAGATCCGCGACGTCAACGAGGTCAAAGAGCGCATCCGTCGTCGGGTAGGTCGGCGCCCCGTCGTGCAGCACGAGTGTCGCGCCCGTGGCCAGCACGGAGATGGCCCAGTTCCACATCATCCAGCCGGTGGTCGTGAAGAAGCAGACGCGGTCACCGGGCCCGAAGTCACCGTGCAGCCCAGCCTCGACGAGATGCTTGACCAGCACCCCGCCGGCGCGGTGGACAAGGCACTTGGGTGTGCCGGTGGTGCCGGAGGAGAAGAGGACATACGCCGGATCGTCAAAACGTAGGGGCGCGGTCTCCAACTCCACCCCGCGATGGCGACGCTGGGCATCCGACAAGAGATCGACCTGGAGGAGTCGGTTACTGCCGGCGACGCATAGGGCGGCGATGCGCGCGACATCGACCACATCCGGGTCGATCGGGCTGTTGACGTCATCGGCTCCGGGCACGATCAAGAGCGCGCGCACGGTCGGCAATTCGCGGACCAAATCCACGAGATGGTCCCGTCGGTCGTAGCGGCGTCCCGCCCAGCGGTAGGACGTCGTACCCACGAGCACCCTGGGGTCGAGTTGACCGAAGCGGTCCACGATCGCGGGGACACCAAACTCCGGTGCCGCACTCGACACGATGGCGCCGATGGCCAAGCCCGCGAGCGTGACCACCAGGGCATCGATCCCCACCGGCAGCACCAGGGCGATGCGATCACCGGGGGTGACTCCGCGGGCACGCAGTGCGGCCGCTGTGGCCGCCACGCGCTCCACCAACTCCGCATGGGTCAGGGAGGCGATCACTGCGAGGCCGTCGCCGACCTCTGCTGTTTGGACCACGATCGGCAAGCCAACGTCATCCCGCTCGGGCACGGGTCGCAGGTAGGTGTCGACGATATTCAAGGATGCGCCGGGGAAGAACACCGCCTGCGGCAGCGTCGCCGGTGCCGCAGCATGCTCCCCGCGCTCACCAATGACGCCGAAGTAGTCCCATACTGCGGACCAAAATGCATCGGGATCGGCGATCGACCAGGCGTGGAGGTCGTCGTAGGCCGATAGATCGCGACCGCTGCGCTCCCCGGCAACGCGCGCGAAGTCGGCCATCCGGGTCGATCGGCCGGTGGGGACATGCACGGGATCGGACATGAGCGCATCCTGTCACCGCGAGCCCCGGTTCGGCGTACGGTGGGCCCCCGACCGACATGTGGGAGGAGGTGGATCGTGGATTCGAGCATGCCGATCGATCCCGGTGCCGTGACCACGCGGGTCACGACCATGAGTGCCCAGGACTCGCTCTGGCTGACGATGGATCGGCCCAACAACCTCATGGTCATCGACGGCGTCATGCTCTGCACCGCACCCCCGTCCTGGGATGCCGTTGTGGAGGCGACCACCACCCGCCTGCTGGATCGCTTCCCCGTCTTTGGTTGTCGCGCCCTGCACGGTGAGGAGGGCTGGGTGTGGCAGCCCGACGCCGACTTCCACCTCGACCGCCACCTGCGTCGGGTCACGCTGCCCGGTGCCGCTGGGATGGCCGAGCTTGAGCAGTACGTCGCCGAGCAGCGCTCACGTCCACTGGATCGGGATCGCCCCCTGTGGGATCTGACCCTCGTCGATGATGTGGTCCTCGACGATGGTCGCGTCGGCGCCGCCTTTGTGGCTCGCTTCCATCACGCGATCGCGGATGGCGTGCGCCTGACCCAGGTGATGCTCAGCCTGTGCGATACCGCCGATCCACACGTCACGGCCATGGTGGCTCGGACGCGCGGTGAGAGTGGCCCGCGTGCCATCGCGACCGGGGTGGTCAGCGCGGTGACCGAGGCGATCGCCGATAGTGCCCGCGCACTCGCCCGGGGAGCCGCGTCGATCACGCGAGATGCTCGCGGCGCCTGGGACTCCGGCTGGGATATCAGCGGTGACGTCCTGCGCAGTCCGGGGCGACTGGTCGACGCCTTCGAGGCGTGGGGTCTGGACAATCGCCTCGCCAACACGACCGCATCCGTAGCCAAACTTGCCCTGCGCGGACCCTCGGTCCGCACGGTGTGGAGCGGCACCCCCGGGACGCGCAAAAGCGTGGCGTGGTCTCCGCTGCTCTCCCTGGATGACGTGAAGTCCGTCGGCCACCGATACGGAGCCAGCGTCAACGACGTACTCCTCACCGCCGTGGCCGGTGGCATGCGTCGCTATCTACGCGCTCGCGGGGATGACGTCGTCGACGAGGTCGAGTGGATGGTGCCGGTCAATCTCGTGCCGATCGCGGATAATCTCCCCGAGGATCTGGGCAACTTCTTTGCCCTGGTCATGGCCGTGCTCCCGCTGGAGCCGCCTGACGCCGTCACGCGACTGGAAGTGACGGCATCGCGCATGAGTCGGATCAAGCGATCGGATGAGCCGATCCTCACCTTCGGGGTGCAGCGCGGAATCTCCACGGCGCCGCTGCGGGTCAGCACCGCGCTGACCAATTTCTTTGCCAACAAGGCGGTGGGCGTCCTGACCAACGTGCCGGGGCCGCGAGCACCGCTGACCTTCGCGGGCGCCCCGGTGCACCAGGTGATCGGCTTTGCCCCCTCATCGGGTGATCAGCCGATGACCTGCACGATCTTCTCCTACGCCGGGACGGTCACCATCGGCTTTGCCACCGACACCGATCTGGTGCCCGATCCTCGCGAGCTGGTCGAGGGCACCCTCGCCGAACTCGCCTCCCTCATTGACGCGGCGCACCCCGACCGTGGCGAGCCCCGATAGCCATGGCGCCTAGGAGATATCCGGATATGGCAGGGTCCATCTCATGAACGAAGAGACGTATACGCAGTCGATGCTGGTCGTCGCCCAGGTCTTCGAGGTCATCGCGGCGGCCGTCCTGATGGTGGGGCTCATCTTCGCGACGATCACATCGCTGCGACTGTGGGCGCGCACGCGCAGTGGTGTCGCGGCGTACAAACTCATGCGGCAGACCTTCGGGGGTGTGGTGCTGTTGAGCTTGGAGATCCTGGTCGCCGGGGATCTCATCCGCACTGTCGCGGTGGCACCGACACTGGACAATGTCATCGTCTTGGGACTGATCGTGCTGATCCGCACCTTCCTGTCCTTCTCCCTCGAGATCGAGATCGACGGAGTGCCACCCTGGCGCAAGGCCACGGTGAGCGGTGCGACCGTCATCGCCCAGGCGCAAAAGCGCGGCGGTGCCGTGCCCGACGCCGACATCGTCTAGCCCGCGGCTGCAGCATCCAGACGGGCAGCCCGTCGGCGCGCATTGCGCTGCGACGGTGACTGACGCCCCAGGACCGCACCCATCGCCCCCAGCAGGGCCCCGACCGCCGGCTTGGTCACGGCCAGCGGGATGGACGGGAGCCCGAGCAGGTGTCGATAGTGCGCCGGCAGGGTCGACGCCGCACCCGCGAGGAGCACGCTGTACGGCGGCCGCGCGGGCAGGGGCAGGGGTGCCTGACGGATGAAGCGCACGGTCCGCTGACTGGCGTCGGAGCGGCGCAGCACCGGCTCAAAGTCAGCGAGTTGCTGCTCGAGCTCAGCGACGGAACGGGGCGGATCGGTCACTCCAACCAACTCACCGGCCAGGGCCCACTCGCGCACATAGGCATCCTCGCCCCCGGGGATGGGCCCGCCCCACACCCGATGCGTGGCGAGGAAGGAGTCGGTGAAGGCGACGTGCACCCAGCGCAGGAGATCGGGATCCATGGCGGAGTAGGGGCGCATGTGACCGTCGTCGTTGTAGTCACCCTTCACGCGACGATGTAGTCCGCGGACGCGAGCGCATTCGCGATCCGCCTGCGCCTGGTCGCCGAAGGTGACGACGGTGAGCCACTGCGTGGTGCCCGCAAGCCGGCCGAGGGCATCGTCTTCGTATCGGGAGTGCTCCTGCACACCCGCGAGGGCGGCCGGGTGCAGGGCCTGGAGGAGCAGCGCCCGGACACCGCCGACGAGTGTGGGCAGCGACCCGTGCACGGCCCACGGGGCTGAGCCGGGGCCGAAGTAGCCGGTGTCGGCACCGTTCTCGAGATCGCGCACCCAGTCCGGCTGCCCGTCGGGGTCACCGGAGACCATCCGGCGGAAGCCGGTGGCGATGAGATCGGCAGCGGCATCGACGGGATTCACCCCCCTAGAGTGCCAAGGTCATCGCGGCGACGCACCTTCGGCGTCGACATCGGGCTCGTGGAGGGCTCGCATCGCGGCTTCGGCCAGGAAGCGCGCGCCTATCCCGATGGCACGCTCATCGATGTCGAAGGTCGAGGCGTGCAGGTCGAGTCTGGGTCGATCACCGGCGTGGGTGCCGAGTCGGGCGTACGCCGCTGCTCCGTGATCGCCGTACCACGCGAAGGTGTCGGCGCCCATGGATCGGGGGGCCTCCACCAGCCCGCGATCCCCCACGACACTGAGCGCTGCGTACTCCAGGACGGCCACGGCGGAGGGTGCATTGACGACGGGTGGCGTGCCGCGCAGGTAGGTGATGTCGACCGCTGCACCCGACCCCGCGAGGAGGTCATGCAGGACCTCGCGCACGACCGACTCCGCGCGGTCCCAGGTGTCCCGATCGGCACAGCGCACGGAGCAGCGCAGGACACCGCTCGCTGGGATGACATTGGCCGCGTCACCGGCGTGGACGGCGCCGAAGACGATGACGACATCATCGGGTGAGTCCAGGCGTCGACGCACCTCGTCGGGGAAGGCCTGGGCGAGATCCGCCATGGTCCGGATGAGGTCGACGGTGAGATGGGGCCGGGCCGTGTGTCCACCGGGCCCCCGGACGGTGATCTCCACACTGTCGGATGCCGCGGTCATCGGTCCGGTGCGCAGGCCGATCTGCCCCAGGTCGATTTTGGGATCACAGTGCAGGCCGAGGATGTACGACGCACCCGTGATCCATCCCTCGCGGATGACATCGATGGCTCCCCCCGGCACGGCCTCCTCGCCCGGCTCAAAGACCAGGCGCACGGTGCCGGGGACCCGCTCAACCTCCGTGAGGGCTCGTACGACGAGTCCGGCTCCCAGCACAATCGCGGTGTGCGCATCGTGACCGCAGGCATGCGCCACACCCTCGCGACGAGATCGATACTCCGTCGTCGTGCCATCGGGCATCGCGAGGGCATCGATATCGGCACGCAGCACCACGAGTGGCCCCGGGGCATTGCCGGGCACATCGCAAATCACACCGGTGCCGATCTCCAACGTCTGCGGATGCAGGCCGGTGACCTGGAGCCGCTCCGCGATGGCCTGGGTGGTCGCGTGCTCGGCGTACGACAGTTCAGGCTGGGCATGCAGGCGGCGGCGGAAGGCAACGAGCTCGTGCTCCCGGGCATGGGTGAGGGAGGTGATGGCATCGCTCACGTGCCCGCAGCCCCCTCCGCGCGCACGGACTCATCGAATTCACCGCGCAGGTGGCTGACCACCTCGGGCAGGCTCCCGGTGTCGGCCATGACGCGTCGCTGACGGATATAACTGGGTCCCTCGGCGGTGATGCGGAGCAGATCCGCCAACTCATCGGCGCAGTCCAACTCCTGGGCGAGGGGGTGGAGGCGATCGACGAGCTCATCGACGACCTCGCGTAGCGGTCGGGTGTGGCCGGTGTCCTCCACGACGAGGTCGGCCTCGACGCCCCAGCGCGCAGCGCGCCACTTGTTTTCCCTGCGGATCCACTCACGCGGCACCGTGGGCGTCTCGCCGTGATCGACGCTGCGATCGATCTCGGTCACCAGACACTGCGCGAGCGCCGCAAGCGCGGAGATCTCCCACAGGGTCGGCATCGCGTCACACATGCGCAGTTCGACCGTGCCGAAGCCCGGGTGCGGCCGGATATCCCACCAGACTTCCCGGACCGTCTCGACCGCACCCGCCTCGATCAACGTGTCAAGGAAGACGTTGAACTCCGCCCAGTCGTGCAGATGGGGTGGCAGTCCGGTCGTCGGCATTGCTTCGAAGATCTTTGTGCGCGTCGACGCCAAACCCGTGTCCTGCCCATTCCAGTAGGGACTGGATGCGGACAGCGCCAGGAAGATGGGCAGGGAGCCCGACAGCGAGTTCACCGTCGCGATGGCCTTGTCACCCGACCGGACTCCGACGTGGACATGCACCCCGTGGGTGGTGAGGCGGCGCGCGGGCCATCCGATCGTGTCGACGAGTCGCTGATAGCGCTCACCCTCGGAGATGGTCAGCGCCTGCCACGGCGTAAAGGGATGCAGGCCCGCTCCGATGACGGCGGCATCGGATGCGGACGCCGCGATCTGCACCTCACGCATCGACCCGGCCAGGTCCTGGCGTGCCTGCGCAACCGTCGTACACACGCCCGTGATCACCTCGACGGTGCATTCGAAGAGTTCCTTCTTGATCCTCGGGTGCTCCTCACCCTCGTGACCGTGTCCCACCCGCGCGAGGACCTCGGGTGCCACGCAGGCGAGTGCACCGGAATCGCGATCGACCAGGGCGAGCTCGACCTCGACACCGAGACTGGGCCCGGCGGATGCTTGGAAGTCGACCACGTGGCCAGGCTAGACGCCGCCGGATAGCGTGCGGGGCGTGTCAGGTGAGATTCCCGATCAATCCACCGGGCGACCGGGCAGTGCCGCGGTCGCGGCGGGCTCTGGCGCGACTCGGGATGCGGCGGTGGCCATGCTGCGCCACGGCGGCACCGCGATCGATGCCGTCGTCGCCGGCGCCTTCGCCGCCACCGTGGCGGAGCCGACCCTCGCGAGTCTCGGGGGTGGTGGCTTCTGTCTGGTGGCCGAGCCTGACGGCGCGCCCCGCATCATCGACTTTTTTGTGAATGTGCCCGGACTCGGTGGCGATGGTCGCATCCCGCACATGGAGTCGCTCTGCGTGACCTTTGGCGACCACGCCGTGCAGGACTTCGAGGTGGGCTGGGGCAGTGTTGCCGTGCCGGGTGCGCTCGAGGGGCTGCTGGCCCTGCATGCGCGCGGTGGGCGACTACCCCTCGCCGACATCCTCGCGCCGGCGATCACGGCGGCACGCGAGGGCATCCACCTTGACGATGTCCAGGTGCGATTCATCCGGGTGATCGGGCCGATCCTCACCCTGACCCCGGAGTCGGCCGCACTCTTCACACCCCCGCTGGAGGGTCAGGCCTTCCGCAATCCGGCGTACGCGGATGTCCTCACGCGTATCGCTGCGGGACCCCTGCCGACCAGCGCGTACGCCGACCCACTCGTTGCGGCTGTCCAGGCGGGCGGCGGACTCCTGACCCACGAGGATCTGCGGGCCTACCGAGTGGTGGAGCGCCGCCCCGTCGGGGGCCGCCGAGGGACCTCCTCGCTGTGGACCAATCCCCCACCCGCCTTTGGCGGTGCGATCGTGCTCGAGACACTCGGGCTCGTCCCCGAGGTCGCCAATCCGTGGCCCGCGCTTGCGGATGCGCTGGTCCAGTCGACGCATCGACATCGCGGTGGGGTGCGGCGCGGTACGACGCACCTGTCGGTCATCGATGCCGAGGGGCGCGTCGCGGCATTGTCGATGTCGAACGGGTCCAACTCCGGCACCGTCGTGCACGGTGTCACGCTCAACAACATGCTGGGCGAAGCAGACCTGAACCCGGGAGGCTGGCATGCCCTGGACGCCGGAACGCGTCTGCGCTCGATGATGGCGCCCACCCTCGTGATCGACGATGACGGCACCCGCACGGTGCTGGGCACCGGAGGCAGTGAGCGCATCCGTTCGGCACTGGTCCAGACACTGGTGCGCACTCTGGATCACGGTGACGATCTCGCGAGCGCCGTGGCCGCACCGCGCCTGCACGCCACCGAGACACTCATCGACGTCGAGCCCGGCCTGCGGCCTGAGGATTCGACCTGGACATGGCGCGAGGGCCATCCCCCGGTGCGGGAATGGCCCTCGCGCGACCTCTACTTCGGTGGGGTGCACGCCGTACGACGTGACCCCGATGGCCGGGTCACCGCGGTCGGTGATCATCGCCGCGGGGGCGCGACCGCGATCGTGTGACGCCGATCGGAGTCCCGGCCTAACTCTCCTGGGCGTCGAGCACGAGCGTGACCTCGCGCACTTGGCCGTCACGCTCCACGGTGAGGGTGACCTGCTCACCCGGTGCGAGTGAGCGCACATCGACGATGAGATCGGTGGAGTTCACGACCAGGGCGCCGTTGAGTTGAGTGATGACATCACCCTCGCGCAGTCCGGCCGCGGCGGCGGGGCCACCATCGGTGACACCGGCGACGCGAGCGCCGGGCCCGGAGAAGCCCCTGTCGAGGCTAACGCCGATGATCGGCGTCTCCGACGTACCCGTCGCGATGATCTCTGATGCGATGCGTGACGCGGTGTCGATCGGGATCGCGAAGCCGAGGCCGATACTGCCGGGCTGGCCGCCCTGCCCGACGCCGAGTGATGCAATCGCGGAGTTGATGCCGATGACGGCGCCGTTGCCGTCGACCAAGGGTCCGCCGGAGTTGCCGGGATTGATGGCCGCATCGGTCTGGATGGCATTGATGAAGGCCAACTCGCCCTGCCCTCCGGCGGTGACCGGGCGGTTGAGTGCGCTGACGATGCCGGAGGTGACGGTGCCCTGGAGGCCCAGCGGTGAGCCCAGGGCGATCGCGGTGTCCCCGACCTGAAGGGCTCCGGAGGAACCGAGGGTCACGGCGGGCAGGTCTGTCTCATCCACCTTGATGACGGCGAGGTCATAACCCGGGTTGTCACCGATGAGGCGCGCGCTGCTCGTTCGACCGTCGTTGAAGGTCACGGTGATGTCGCTGCCATTCGCCGTGACGTGGTTGTTGGTCAGGATGTAGCCGTCCTCGCGGATGATGAATCCTGATCCCGTGCCGGCGGCGCCGTTGCCCGCCACATTGACCTGGACCACCGAGGGCTGCAGTGCGGCAGCCACGGCCGCGATGCTGCCACCCGCGGGAGGACTGATGGGCTCGCCGGTCGCGCCAATGGGCACGCTCACCACGGAGGTGACCGCATCGGGCTGGCTGAGTCGAGCAGCGGTGAAGCCCACCGCACCACCGATGGATCCGGCGACGAGTGCGGTTAGCGCCAAGCCCACGGACGCGAGCGCAAGGGTGCCCCCTCGGCCCGACCGCGGCTGCGGCTGCGCGGGCATCGCGGTGGTCGGCTGGGGTGTCCTGTACGCCGCATAGGGATCTGCAGCGTAGGGATCGACCGCGTACGGATCGGTGTAGCTGTAGCCGGGCTGGCGGTAGGCGGCATACGGATCGGTCGCACCCACATTGGGTGCGTACGGATCGCGTTCCGGATTGGTCTCGGTCACGTCACTCCTCCAGGTCCCGGGCCATTCGGCCCACACGCTGTGGGCCACCGGCCCTTCGCTCCTCCTAGGGTGACGCCTCGGCGGGCCTCAATGTTCCCTGAGTGCGTGATTCCGAGCAGGTCCTTACCTGATCTTGACACTGGGTGCTCCCAACCGCGCGCCCGCGTGGTCATCAAGACCGGTCACGGCTCTCGACATACCAGGCGGGCAGGGCGCGGTCAGAGATAGCGGGAGAAGATCGCGTCGATCTCATCGCGATGTGAGGGCGACATCGCCCGCGCACGCTCGCGATCCCAGGTGCGACGGATGCTGGTGGGATGACTGGCGGGCCGGGGCCGTAGCCAGGACATAATGTTTTTCACGGTGTCTCCTTGTTCGCCTTGTGGGCAACGGTGTTATTGATCCGGTAGGACCACGTCTATCGTCGCCTACTCCCACGTCCCTGTCATGTCGTAGACATGTCGCGGACGTGACACACACCTATGAAAATTCGCAGAGTTCGCCTGCAATGACGTGGCGGTCGGCAATGTCCCCCTAGGCCACCCTTCCGGCGCCATCCGATGTGACGTGCGCCATAGTGGATGCGTGGCAGATGACTCGGCCATGCGCGATCAGGCAGAAGCAATGCTTGCTGACGCGCGTGCACGCGCCCAGGCTGCGCAGGCTCAGGGGCAGCCCTATTCGGTGGCCCTCGCTCGCACCATCGCCGCGCAAGCCCTCGTGATGCTCGATCGGCCCGCTGAGGCCCTCACCGACATCGATGCCGCACTCGACTACGTCACGATGTTGCGTGATGACGGAGAGCATGAGCGGCTGCGCCTGATTCATCGTGGGTCCCTGTCCCTGCCCATTGCCGGTGAGGATCTGGGTGACCTCGATGCCCTGGAGGCGTGGGCACGGGTCGGTCGTGCGGCGGCGCTGACCCGATTGCACCGGTGGAGTGAGGCCCGGGTGGCGGTCGATGAGGCTCGCCCCCTGGTGCGTGGCTTCAGCCGACGCCATCTACGCCGCAATCTGGATGCCCTCGCCGACGAGGTTGCCCGCGCTGATGGCGCGGGCGCTGAGGCCCTCGGTGCCATCGACCGCAGCCTGCGCGACCCCGAGATGCCCGAGGAGCAGCGTCGTGCGGCGCGCTATGAGCGCGCCGCCCATCTCGTGGACGAGGGTCGCTATGACGAGGCGACCCGGGAAGCGCTCATGGTCATCCGCGATGCCGAAGACGATCCCAGTCTGACCGCGCGGGCACGTCAGGTGCTCGGTGCCGCACTCGCCGCCCAGGGCCTCGACGACGATGCCGATGCGACATTGCGCGCCGCCTTCGACGGCTTCCGTGATACGCACGATCACCCGGCTGTCCTCATGGCGGCCCCGGGTTTGGCCTGGCGCCTGACCGAGCGCAGCAGGATCGATGATGCGGTTGCGGTGCTTGATCAGGCGCTCCTGTCCGCGCGAGCCATCAATGAGCGCGGCAGTGAGGCCGATCTGCTCGGAGCGCGGGGCACGGCCTATGACCTCGCCGGTGACACGATGCAGGCCGTCGACTCCTTTGCCGACGCCATCCGCGTGGCCGAGTCCATCCCAGACGCCGTGCGCGCAGCAGATGCCCGTCACGGCGAGGCCATTGTCCGCGGACGCACCGGTGATCCGCACGAGGCGGTGGAAGCACTCGCCCTGCTCGACGAAGCGGCCGCGACCTACACCCGGGAGGGACTGCCCGAGCGAGCCGCGGAGTGCACCCATGAAGCGGCGGCTCTGCTGGGCAATCTGGGCTCCTTCGAGTCGGCCCGCCAGCGCTACATCACCGCGCGCGATGCCTATGCGGCGATCCCGGAGATCCTGCGCGCGGACGATCCCGATGCCATCACCGACTGCGCCTTCAATCTCCGGGTCATCGACTCCATCCTGCGGGGAGACACCGCTCCCACAGCGATCCCCCCGGATGCTTTTGGCACCGGCGGACACCGCATGCAGCATGCCCCTCCGGGCAGCCAGGAGTGATCATCGACGACCCTCGCGTGGCTGCCACCGCACTCCTGGATGGGGCGCTGGTCGTCCTACCGACCGAGACGGTTTATGGCCTGGCCGGTCGCGCTGATGATGCGGAGGCCATCGCGCGCATCTATGCCGTGAAGGGCCGGCCCTCCCAGCATCCGGTGATCGTCCACGTGGCGGATGCCGATGCAGCACTGGACACCACCGGCCCCAACGCATGGGTGAGCAGCGTGCCCGACTATGCACGCGACCTAGCGAGCGGTGTGTGGCCCGGCCCACTCACCCTCGTCCTGGCGCGATCACCGCGCGCGGGGGATGACATCACGGGGGGTCAGGACACGGTGGCCCTGCGGGTCCCCGCCCATCCGATCGCCCGCTCCGTCATCGGCGCGATGGACGATCTCGATCCGGCCGGTGCACCCCACGGGGTGGCAGCGCCCAGCGCCAACGTCTTTGGCCACGTGAGTCCGACGACTCTCGCCCACGCACTCGATGATCTCAGCGCACGTCTGACCGCAGATGACGTCGCGATGGACGGCGGCCCCTGCACCATCGGCGTCGAATCCACCATCGTGGATTGCACGGGTCCGCAGCCGCGCGTGCTACGACCCGGCGGCATCAGCACCGCGCAGATCGAGCTCATCACGGGCCTGGCCACCCTCGAGCCGGGCACCTCCGGGATCCGGGTCCCCGGAGCCCTGCCCACGCACTACGCACCCGCGGCGACCGTGACCCTCGTCCACGATGAGGCATCCCTCCTCGCCGACATTGAGGCCGCGATCGCGGATGGGCATGATCCGCAGTGCATCGGTGTCATCGGTCGTGTCGGCGTCACCACTCCGGCGGGTGTTGAGCTGCTGCTCGTGGTGGCCAATGATGAGGACTACGCGCGCGGCCTCTACGACGCCCTGCGGCGGGCAGACACCCTGGGCATCACCCTCATCGTGGCGATCCTCCCGGGGCCGGACGCGCACGGCATCGCTGAAGCCATCGCGGATCGCCTGCACCGGGCCGCGACCTGATATGACCGGTCAACGCACCTAGTGTCTTCACCACCTGTCAACGAATGGAGCGGACATGTGGAAGCGCGCGATCGCGGGGCTCGGCGCCCTGGCGTTGGCTGTTGCCGTGACCCCGGCCCGGGGGTCACCGTCGGCTCCTACACGCGCATGGAGGTCGACCTCGAGGCTGCGCCCGGCGCGACCACCCGGCCACGGGATCCGGCCACCCTCACCAGGAACCACGTGACCTACAACCTGGCGCTGAACACCTCCGACGGCAGCACCACGGCATCGGTCCAGATGCGCTACAGCGGGTTGTGCAAGGTGACCGCGGTCTTTGTGCCACAGCCGTGGGTGGGCAGCACCGGCACGGATCAGCCACTCCGGGTCAGCGCCAAGAAGGCGCTGCGATTGGCGCAGGAGTACCGCGTCAAGAACGACCTCCCGCGTAGCGAGCCACTGGTCATGATGAACCTCATGCAGTCGACCACCGCACCGCCGGACTTCGGCAAACTCCGCTGGTACGTCAATTATCAGACGAGCACGGGTGGCCTCACGATTCTCGCCGTGTACATGAACGGCACGGTGTCGCAGACTGGATAGACCATCGTGGTACGGCGTTAACGACGGAGGGCTCGCCGCGGCGGGCCCTCAGTCGTATCCGAGCTCGTGCAAACGGTCGTCGTCTATCCCGAAGTGGTGCGCGATCTCGTGAACAACCGTGATCGTCACCTCGTCCACGACCTCGTCGTAGGACTCACACATGCGCAGGGTGGGATTGCGGTAGATGGTGATCCGGTCAGGCAGGGCACCCGCATAGGTGCCGTCCCGCTCGGTCAGCGCGATGCCCTCGTAGAGGCCCAGCAGGTCCGGATCCTCTGGAGGCCCATCGGCTTCGATGACGAAGACGACATTGTCGATGAGCCGCGCCAACGGCAATGGCACCGCCTCGAGTGCTTGCGCGACGAGCTCTTCGAAGTGGACGGGCGAGACCTCAATCACGCCCCCATTGTGCGGGAAGCGCTCAACCGCTGAAGGCGGCCCTGAGCGCAGCGGTCGCTTCACGCACACATCCCGAATCCGAGGCGGGGCGTGTCCGCGCGGCGGATCCACCGGAGAAGCCCACGAGCGCCGGGAAGCCGAGCACGTCGGTGAGCGAGTAGAACTCGGTCCACCTCAGTGACGCGGGGGTGCCCGCTGGAGCACCGGGCGCACCTCCGCCGACGATGCCGTTGACCTGATGGTCGCCCCACCACTGATCGTCGTAACGCAACACGACCTTTTCGAGGTTGCCGGTCACGATCTGACGCAGCGCGGCGCGCACGCCGCCGGTCATGTCCGGAAGCTTGGGCCGACCGGCACGCACGAGCGCGAGGGGGGCAGCGACGACGGCGATATCGGCGGTCACGCGCGCACCTGATTGCAGCGCTACCTCGACGCGCGGCCCGCGCGCGCTGACGGACTCAACCGCCGTGGCCAGGCGCACATCGCTGCCAGCCAAGAGATCGTCGACGATCATCACGTAGCCGCCAGCCACCATCGCGTCTCCCCCGCGGTAGTCGGCACCTTCCTGGGTGGCGCGCACGCCGAGTCGGCGCGGATCGACGCCGTATTCCTGGGTGATCTCCACCGCCTCAGCCCATCCGTCGAACCGACTGGCCGACCACCCCTGAGACGCCAGCCATGCGCCGACCGACGTGTCCACGGGCGGCCAGGCCCGTTCAAGCCGCCCGATGAGCCCCTCAAGGGTGCTGGCACGCGACTCGGCTGCAGTGGAGCGGCGCCCGGTGACCGTGTCGCGGGCGATCGCATCCTCGTAGTCGGTCGGCACCAACGAGAGTCCGGACTCCCGCGCCAACGGCACCAGGGGATTGCCGCGAAGTGCATGGATCCAGGCGGCACCCAGCTCGACGGGTGCACCCCATGCCTCATCACTCCAGATCCGACCACCGACGCGATCGCGCGCCTCGAGCACCGTCACGTCGACGCCGGCGGCGCGCAGGTCACGCGCTGCCGCCGCACCGGCCATGCCCGCGCCGATCACGATGGCGGTCCGCGCGTTGACGCGATTGAGTAGGCGCCTCACCGCATGGCGTCCGGAGAGATAGGCACCGGTCGTGGTGGCGGGGAACTGCGTGCTGGCGTACTCCCCTGCGAGCGCGATGCGTCCACCGATGATCGCGTCGGCGAGGGTACGTCGCACCGCGGGCGAGACGCCGACCGGCAGAGCGGAGTAGGAGCCGCGCGACCACGGATCGGTATCCCAACGCGTGACCAGCGAGTCGGTGGGGGCGGGGATTGACCGGCGCGCCGACGCGGTCGCGGGACCCGGGCGCAGCACGAGCGGTGCAGTCGCGAGGCCGAGTCCAGCGGCGAGGAAACCCCGGCGATCCATGCCGTCAGGCTGCCATACGGTGCGGTCTCGATGCCGACTACGGGGCGGGGAAGACGAGCGTGGCCGGGCCGAGGGCGCCGGTGACGCGCAGGGTGGCCATGGCGCCGGAGTCGTCGGCGTTCCACGAACCCGAGATCGTGCGCACGCCGCTCGCGCCGGGGACGCGCAGATCGACCGCGACGTTGCCGGTGGTGCGATCCCAGGTAAAGGAGCCGCTCACCGGCAGGTCGCGCACGAGCTTGACGCCCGTGAGTGTGAATCGCACGCGCGCATGACCCGCGTAGCGCCACTCTCCGCCGCGCAGCCCATAGCCGGTGTCGGAGTAGCCCTGCCACCAGCGATCGATGAGGTCGGCTGCGGTGTTGGCTGCCGTCACCGTCACGCGCGCGACCGTGTCGTCGGCAAGGCCTGAAGGCAGATGCACGCCCGCAAGTTCGCGCGGGTAGGTGCCGACCGCACGGATGATAGGAGCGGTGGCCGCGCACTCCTCCAGGGACGTCGGCAAGTCGAGTCCGCCGGTCCGGATGACGTGGCGCACCAGGCGCGGTCCGCAGCTGTCCGGTCGCGCGCCGCCCACGACGTGCAGGCCGTTGGCCACCACGATGTGGCGCGAGCGCGGGAAGTGCTCGGTGACCAGTTCGCCCTCGGCCGCGGTCGTGATCGTGTCGAGTTCGCCTGACAGTACGAGCGTGGGCACGGCCGGATAGCGGCCACTCGGGGGCTTCGGCGGGCCGAAGCTCACCCCCTTCGGGGGTTTCGGCCATTCCCGGCACATGCCGAAGGACGTCCAGCCCGAGCGCTTGTATTCGGCGATGGTGAAGGGTGCGTAGAGGCCGGGGTCGGTGCGTTCCTTGCGTGCGAAAGCGTCCCGGTACTGCTCCTTGCGCACACCGTCGGAGCTGCGGAGGTCGAAGAGTTGCGGGTAGTCGTGGCAGGAGACGGCCGCCTCGGCGCCGCTGCTGTATGCGCGCGGATTGCTCGAGGTGTCGCCGGTCCACCAGTACTCCGCGAAGAGCCGGCCGAATGGCCGGGCGTCGCCGGCGAGCGCCGCGCGCACCGCGGCGGTGAACTCGCGATACGTCGGCGAGAGATAGGTCGCGTTGTAGGCGACGGTGGCCACCGCCTCGGGGTCGAGGACGACGTTGTGCCAGCGACCGTCGCCGCCGGGCGCGCGCACACTCATCGGCTTGGTGCGCAAACGGTCGAGCAGCGACTCCAGCAGTGGGAGCGGGAGGCCGTCGGCACCGGAGCACAGCGCGCTGCGCGCACACACGGCCGTAAAGGCACGTCGCAGCGCGGGTCCCTGGGTGGGGTACCACGCGGACTCGCCGTAGGTCGGGTAGGCGCCGTCAAGGATCAGCGTGCGCAGCCGGTCACCGTGGCGCCCGGCGAAGACCTGGCCGAAGAACGTGCCGTAGGAGTCGCCGTACATGTCGACCCTGTCGATCTCCAGCGCATCGAGCACGGCGGCGAGGTCATCAGCCGAGGCCTCAGACCCATAGAGGTACGCGCGGTCACCGAGCGAGCGCCCGCACGCGCCGACGGCGCGGACGAAAGACATGGTGCCCTCATCGAGAGCGGGGCAGACGATCACCGCGGTGCGCCCCATGCCGCGTTGGTCGACGAGCAGCATGTCGTGATTGCGCATGAGGTCGCCGTACATCTCGGCGAACCACCCACCCGACCCGGTCGTGCTGTAGCCCGGACCGCCTTCATGCGGCACGAGCGTGCCGATCGAGCGGCCCGACGACGCGGGAATCCACGCGAAGCCAACCTGCAGAGTGCCGGGTACGCGACCCGAGGTGTCCCACGGCCGCGTGATCGATCCGCACCAGGCGTCGCGCATGACGCGGCATGGCGAGAGTTCGACGCTGCCCACGCGCAGAGTCGATGCCTGGGGTGCCTCTGCCGTCGGGCGCGCCATCACCGGTGCCGAGAAGCCCGTGAGCGTGAATGCCATACCGACGACGATCGCAACTCCGAGGGCACGCCGGGTCAAGGCCACGCCCCATGGTGACGCGTGGAGTGAAGCGAGTCCACCGGTCATGGCGGCGAGGCCTGACCAGGTCTCTTTGCTCCAGTCCTTGACCTGGCCCTTCCGTCGAGCGCACACTGAGAGAGCGGTACATCCCGCAGTGAGAGGAGGATTGATGATCGCTCCCATCACCGAGGCCCTCCTGAAGGAGGTCCACCGACAAGGTCCCTGTGCGTGGAAGGCGGCACACCCGGGTGACCACTAGGGGTCGGCATTGAGCCCGGCCCATTGACGCATCAGAAGGGGCCACCTCTCGTGCGGGGTGGCCCCTTCCGCGCGCCCTGGGGAGACCGCCACCCCCGTGGTCCGCAGTGCGGTGGCTCCCCTATGCTTTGCCAGTCTTCGACGCCGGTTCGGAGGCGATGGTCCCCATCGTCTAGCGGCCTAGGACTCCGCCCTTTCAAGGCGGCAGCGCGGGTTCGAATCCCGTTGGGG
>ERZ888423.88-NODE-88-length-88351-cov-124.542629_pt1 | contig 88351 bp, 97 predicted proteins | sample MGYA00520523_ERZ888423 | MGnify/ENA primary metagenome ERZ888423 (study PRJEB32303, sample SAMEA104408611) | aquatic metagenome | biome: Brackish water; feature: Pelagic; material: water | place: Baltic Sea | collected 2014-06-08T10:24:00 | depth 30,27 m ...
AGTGCTGCTATTCTAGATTGGTAATCAGTAAAGTCTGTACTTGCTGCTACTAATGTTTTTAAGTCTGCTATATTAATGTATCCTGGTATTGCCGCATTGTGTGTAACTTCGCCTGATGTAGCATTGTAACCAAGTATGGTTGTCATTGCTGCACTTCTAATTGGTTTAATTACTAAACTACTTGCTGTAGTGTTTTGAACTGCACTGCCTGTTGCGTTAAGTACAATTGAGTTTGCGGCTTGATTTGTTTCACCTGCACTTGAACCAATTGCTATTCCATATTCGCCTTGAGCAGTAGTACCAGCTTGATTACCAATTGCTACTGTATCGCGACCTTGAGTTGTATAACCAGCCGCAGAACCAACTGCCACTGCACCTGCGCCTTGAGTTGTGTAACCAGCATAAATACCAACTGCTACTGCCTGTGTGCCTTGATTTGTTTCACCTGCTTGTTGACCAACTGCTACAGCACTTGCGCCTTGATTTGTTTTACCAGCCGCAGGTCCAACTGCTGTTGCTTCATTACCTTGAGTTGTTTTACCCGCTTCCCACCCAACTGCTACTGTATAGTCACCTTGAGTGGTAGTACCAGCCGCAGAACCAACTGCTACTGTATAGTCACCTTGAGTGGTACTACCTGCATCTGGGCCAACTGCCACTGCACCTACGCCTTGAGTTGTTTGACCTGCACTAGCACCAATTGCTACTGCATAGCCGCCTTGAGTTGTTTCACCTGCTTGTTGACCAATTGCTACTGCACTGCCACCTTGATCTGTTTCACCTGCTTCTACACCAATTGCTACTGCCTTGGTGCCTTGAGTTGTTTCACCTGCTTGATATCCAACTGCTACTGCCTTTGTGGCTTGATTTGTTTCACCTGCTTGTTGACCAACTGCCACTGCACCTGCGCCTTGAGTTGTTTCACCTGCATAAACACCAACTGCTACTGCTGCACTACCTTGATTTGTTTTACCTGCGGAGTCACCAACTGCTGTTGCTGCTCCGCCTTGATTTGTTTGACCTGCATCTGGGCCAACTGCCACTGCACCTCCGCCTTGAGTTGTTTGACCAGCCGTGTAGCCAATTGCTACTGCTTCTGTGGCTTGAGTTGTTTTACCTGCACTATTGCCTAATGCTACTGAATTTGTGGCTTGATCCGTCTTACCTGCTTGATCACCAATTGCTACTGCCGCAATGCCTTGACTTGTTTCACCTGCCCAACCACCAATTGCTACTGCGTTAACGCCTTGTGATGTTTTACCTGCGTCAACACCGATTGCTACTGCTTCTGAGCCTTGTGTTATGTTACCTGCTCGATATCCAACTGCTACTGCATATGTGCCTTGATTGAGAACGCCCGCCGCATCACCGATTGCTACTGCTTCTGTGCCTTGATTTGTTTGACCTGCAATAGAACCAACTGCCACTGCACCTTCGCCTTGTGTTGCGTTACCAGCCGCAGAACCAACTGCTACTGCATAGCCGCTTTGAGCAGTAGTACCAGCCGCAGAACCAATGGCTACTGTCAGAGTGCCTTGATTACCTTTACCTGCTTGATATCCAACTGCTACTGCTCTAGTACCCTGAGTATCATCTGCTGCGTTCATACCAATTGCTACTGCTTCAGCACCTTGGTCGTTTCTACCTGCATCTTCTCCAATTGCTACTGCGTCAATACCCTGATTTTCGCCTCCAGCAAATGGTCCAACTGCTACTGCCTTTGTGCCTTGATCTACAGCGCCAGCATTATATCCAACGGCTGTTGCTCCAATGCCTTGACCTGTCCATGCTGCGTCAGCACCGATTGCCACTGCTTCGGTACCTTGTCCGGTACCTGCATTTGCACCAACTGCTATTGCGTATGGCCCGTTAGCATTATTAATATTAGTAATAGCTGCCCAAGTGGTTGCACCACCGCCACCACCGATTAGAGTACCACCTGCGGTTGCCCCATCAGATACTCGTAATGCTCCATTCGCCTGATCCCAGAAAATATCTCCTGGTTTGCCTATATAATCTGTTGCTGCTGTAGCGCCCATTCTATCGGCGTATGCTCTGTATGTAGATGCCATTTTTATTCTCCTATATATTAATGTTATTTATTTATATCAGATTCTTTTTGGTTGCCCAGAGCTTTAACATAATTAGCCATTCCGTGGTCTAAGGCACCATCAAGAATGCCTGATTTATATCCGCGCCACTTGTCTTTAATCGCTTGCCAAGTTGTTAGCTTACGTATATTACCGTAAAAGTTAATATACTGCAAAAGACCGTGATGTTTATATCCCATAATCCATAAAGGAACTTTAGTAACTATGTCGTTGTTATTAACGAATCGGTAATGAGTTGTTTCAATAGCGTTAACAAATTTTCTTGTTCCAACTCTTGGCGAACCAAACGTAGTTAGCTGCTCAACTTTCATAGTTTCTTCAAAGCGAGAAGTAGCGATAGTAGCCATAGCAGCACCTAATGAATGCCCTGTGATATAAAGCTTTCTACTAGAATGAGACTTTTGATGCTTAACAATGTCATCCCATAGTTTATCTAGCTCACCGCGAAAACCTGAGTGAACTAAGCCGTGTGTCATAGCTCCACGAGGAATAGCATTTAAGTCAGCAAGAAGATCTGATAACTCTTCGGGCTGTGTGCCACGAAATGCTAAAACGTATTCATCTTTGTTCCAAAATGCGTGGCATTGCGCCCCATCGGCGTCCCAGAATTTATGGCCTGTGATGCCGTATTGTTTAGTTTTAGCTTTAGCTTCTTTACCGCTTAGGTACGCCATCTCTGCCATTAACGACATTTTAAAATTTAAGTTGAACATTATTTTTCCTCTTGTGCAATTGTTTGTAGCCACTGAATTCTATTTTGCCAGCCTATAGTTAGTGATGTATAAAACAAAACTATTAAAAATACTATTCCTATTATATATGCGGGGTTAACCGAACTATCGTCCATCTCTATTACTTTCTTTACAGTCGCATTTAGTGCACACATCATTAATACATTCACCGCAATCAATATCATCGCAATGACACTTGTGCTTGCACTTTTTGCAAATTATTTTTAACACTTTCATATTACTGTCTCTAATTAGCTAAAGGGTTATCTAATGCTCGTTGCAGTTTATTATTAAGAGTATCTTCGAGAGTTTTAATATCTCTTTCAACTCGACTTAACATATCAGCGATATCACGATCAACCTTTGCTTCTAAATCAGTCATGCGACTATCGTTAGAATCTCTTAGGTTGTTTGCCTTTTCGTCGTAGTCATTTTGCAGACCATCTCGTTTGTTCTCAAATCGCTCTTCGGCACTTTGAATAATGTCGCGCGTCTCAGCTTCTTGCTCACGTATCTTATCTTCCATACGATCAACTTGTTTTTCAATTCCAAGAATATCATCGCGCAAACCTTGTTTAATGTCACGAGTGTATTCAATAGCTTCTTCGATACGAATCATGTTCTCTTCCATCTTCTGGACTACAAGCGCATTCTCTGCTTGAATAGCTTCAATATCGATGTTTTGAACAATTTCTTTCATACCCATATAGTCGTCGTATACTTGGAATGAAGCATATAGCCCGCCCACTATTGTACTAATAACTGCAAAAAGCGCGCCGATTGTAGTAGGAGTCATAGTAATGCCAAAAAGTTTCATCTTTGTATTTTTGAGGTTTTCTATTTCCTCTTCAAACTTTTCAATACCTTCACCAAGGTCTTTATCTGACATTTTTTATCTCCTAGTTCTCGAAACTATTCTGGTTACCAGACGCGTTTAAACGCTTCAGAGCTTCGAGTTCTTGTTGAAGTTTAAGAACCTCTAATCTCTTTTTTCTCAATTCTAATTCGTACAAACTATTGCAGTTAATTCTTTCTTTCGGTTTATCGAGAGGAATAGTAATTCTCGCGTAAACTCCAATATCTCTAGTAGTGTCAAATCCGTTATTATTAGAATTAGAACCAAACGGGCTTTGATAATTATCAATAACACCGGTTATTCCGAACTCTAGATTTGTTGCCCCACCAATAGAATTCTTACAATCTAAGTCACCTGCACGAATACTGTCTTGTCCATAAGACTGAGAAGCTCCTGGCAAACTAACACCGATTCCGGATTGTTGTGCATACGCCGAAGACGTAAAGATTAACGTCATAATAGAGATTATAATATAAAGTTTTACTTTCATTATTCACCGCTCCCGTTTTTGAATCTAGAACAAATCCGAGAAGATACCGAAGTTCTAGTTCTATCACTCTTTTTCAGTTTAGATCTCGAGCAGATATATTCTGCATTATTTATATCTTGGTCTCTAATAAAAACATCAAATGACACTGTACTTAAATACGGTATTTTAAATACTGTATAGTTAGTAACAAACGGTATCGGTATCCAGTTTGCATCAAAGACGCCAATTTCGTAATAGTCAACATCTGCTCTTTTATTAAACATAGTCATAGTAGTCTTATGAAGACCTTCCATAAAAGATGGTTCCAATTTTGGATATGTTGGAACCATCTCGTGAGCACTTGTAGCATTGGCGAGCAATAAGCTAACGACAATAATAAATATTTTCATAATAATCCAATCACTTTTATTGTGCGATACACTCAGCAATAACTAGTGCTGTGTAATTGCCGCCAGGAAACGCTTTACTACCACCCATAACAGCCGTAGACACCGTTTCAAACCAAGTCGAACCAGTGGCAGTTAAGTCATATCTATCTGCCATGCCGAGTTCTACTTTAGTTGATTCATATGTACCCATACCCGTAGCGTCAGATACAGTTTTAACTGTAGTATCACCGACCCAAGTTACCGTATCAGGCAATGATGGGCTAGAAGAGAAAGAGCTTGGTGCAGTAATATTTACATAATATGCATCTGCAAGTGATACATCTACTCGTATAACAGCGCCTTCACCACCGTCCTGTGGTGACGTAGTTAATGTGTAAGCATTAGGGTTACCAAAGGTACCTGAACTATCTGTTTGTATAATGCAACGTGATTGCACTACTCCGTTAATTTGTGTTTCACTTTGCGCTAAGGCAGGTGTCGTTCCTGCAACTAGTATTAAAAACACTGCCGACAATTTGTTTACTTTTAACATGATGTTATTCTCCTTCGTTTAGGTTATATTGTGAATCTACCATTTGCTGATGTAGCAACTGTTGTGCGAAACCATTGCGTAAACCACTTTTACCATCTGGGAGTTTTGAATCTGCTAAAACTACCGTCTCATTATAAGAACCACCTGCTAATTGAGCAGTGTAATATCCTTGTGACATTACAGCTATATTCATCATCTCATTCATATTCTGAATTCGCATTCCTTCTACAAATAACGCTGTTGTATCAGATACTGACATAGCTTTTTCTAATCTATACTTCCTTTTTGCTTCTTCTTCTTCTACTACTTTCTTCTTTTCGTTTTCGTCTAACACTTCTTCGTTTTCGTCTAGAATAGTATTTCTATCTAACTCAACGTTTTCATCATTCATTACATTGTATAAACTATCTAAATCAATTTCATATATGTCTGGCACTGGCACAACATATCCAGGACAGTTTGGATCAAATTGCGGATTATAGCATGGTGTTACTTTATACGTATAAACAACATTAGCGTCATACACACTTCCAGGTCCTTCTACTACTATACTACCATTACCCCACAATTCGCTTGGAAGATTTCCAACAGGAACTGCTTTGTTAATCTGTGTTCCCGATAAAGATCCCGGAAGCCAATCATCTCTTTCTCTAAAGATATAACCTGTCCCACTTGCAAATTCGTTCTGCACGTATACTGTAGTGAAATCTCCAGTTTCTTTTTGAATCCTGTATGAATAAATCACATTCTGAATATCGAGACCACCTACACCCGGAATAACCGACGGCATCGACCACATAAGTGATTGGTCGGTTATTGCGTTACCCGTGTATCCGTAATACGGTACAATACTCTCAGAGTAAGAGTAAGAGGGCAAGAATACCAACACCAGCAAGTGGAGCAGCTTTCTCAACATTCATAGGTCCCATTAATTTTAGTTCTTTTTCAGTTTCTTGCACGTGTGTTTCCCAACCCAATTTGGCAGCATCACCAATTTGGCCATCATATGGGCAAGGAGTTCCGGCATGCATCATAGCGTCGAATACTTTTTGATCTTGGCACATTACAGACACAGCTGCAACTTTCATTCCCATATCGTACATTACTTTTGCGTTTTTTAATCTTTGACAGTTTTCTTCAGTAAATGTGCCACCAGCAGAAATACCAAGAATTTGTGTTTGCACTGCTCCAGACACACCAATTGTGCATAGATCGTTGTTAGTACCAGCGCTAAATTGTGGGGAAATAGCCGATGGGGGTGGCTGTGTAATGTTTGTATTCATGTTGCCGCTAGTTGTAACATTAGTATCAGTACCTGACTGTGTACAAACGTATCCAGTAGGACATTCAACCGCTTCTTGAGCGAAGCTTGATGTTGCAACTGTCATCACCATAAAAGCGAACAAAGCCATTATTAGTGTTTTCATTATCTTTTACTCCAAGTTGTTCATAAAGACATATTATGCAGTTATTTATAGTCATACACATATTTATAATTAAAATACTTCGAAATGAAACTTTTGCGAATATCTATTTGACAGCAAGTGTCAAAATCCCGACAATTGATACAAATAACACACTACACATATTAATATAAATAAATCACAAGATAATTATAACCTTTGGAGCAACAATGAAAAAGTTTTTATATTTACTAGCTTGCATAATTTTCTCTAATAAATATTTCAGATATAGTAGTATGGAAAAAGGATTATCTTTTGTACTGTAAATTGCCACACAGCGGATTAACTATCCAACCGAACGGAGCTCTCGGCGTGTGTTGTGCACAAAATATGGATTGGGATTTTGGTCACATATCAGACACTGCGGATATATATGATGCTTGGTTAAATCATAAAAATATGATAAATTTAAAAAATGATATAAAAAGTGAAATATCCGCCGCGTGTAGTGCGTGTTTAAATTATAAGGAAATATCATTTAACAGATGGCATAAATTAAATAACGTAAATTATTCTAGTAGTTATACTAGTACTCCAATTGATGGCAAGATAAGATACCTAGAATTTACCACATCTAACATATGTAACCAAGCTTGCGCGACTTGTTCTAGTTTTTATAGCACAAAGTGGATTCCCATAGAACAAGAAGCTTTAGAAATAGGTCTACCATTAGATAAATGGAAAAAGGAACCGGGTGGGTTTAATAGTTTTGGTCACAAATATTACAGAATGACTGATGAAGATATTCAAAAAATTTTTAAAATTCTCCCAGATTTGCGTATACTTTGTATAAAGGGTGGTGAGCCATTTGCTGATGATAAAAATTATAAGGTTCTAAAAGAACTTGCTAGAGTAAATCCAGAATGTCGTGTTGATATTAGTTCAAACGCTGCAAAAATACCTCAAAAATATTTGGAAATTCTAAAAAACATATCCTTTATTACATTGTCTTGTTCCATAGATGGTATTAATGAAACATATGAATATATAAGATCAACAAGTTTTAACCAAACCATCGATAATATTAAAAAATGGAAAGATGCTGATTTAACCGGATCAGTGTCTATAAGTTATACTGTGAGTGTTTATAATTTCTATCACACTCCAGAATTCTTATTATTTTTCAATGAAAATTTGTTAGAAGAAATAAAAAAAATAAGCATATCAAATTGGGTAAGAGGTCCTCGTTTTTTGTCAGCAGCATCTTTATTTGAAGAATCAAAAATTTTAGAACAAATAGAAATTTCTGAAAATTTGGATTTAAGGGAAAAAAGATTTGATATAGAATGTTTAAGAAATAGAAGAAAAACACTATTTGAAATAAGTGATACGGAAAAGATAAAAAATATAGAAAAATTCCATAAGTATACTCAATTCATGAATTACAAAAGAGGTATAAACATATACGATTTACACCCTCAGCTGCTAAACATATAAATAAGAGCAAATAATTAATAAGGACTAAAAAGATGAAAAATCTTATAGCGGTACTGCTTTTATTACCAACGTTATCATTCGCAAATCCAATCAATGACAATTGTCCTGAGCACACTATTCATGGAGCTCCTATTAGCTCTATTACAGAGAATACTCAGTACATTTGCCACGGAAATTACGCAATCCATTATCGTTACGATACGAAAACCGCTGAGTTCGTAGTAGAGCATTTAGACGATTCTGACATCAACGGATCTGCAAAGCGCAAAGATGATTTTAGACCAGATCCAAAAGTACCAGACGATAAAGAAGCATCAATAGATGACTATAAAGCGTCAGGCTATGATCGTGGGCATTTAGTTCCTGCGGCTGATAATCGTACAGATCAAGATCAAATGAGCGAAAGCTTTTTCCTAACAAATATGATTCCACAAGATCCGGGTAACAACAGAGTTATTTGGAGAATTCTAGAGCTTGGTGTAAGAAATACCGCAGCGGAAGGAAACGATATTTACGTATCAAGTGGTACGATTTACGAAGATGGTTATTTGGTTATTGGTGATAATGTAGGCGTTCCGACTAAAGTCTGGAAAGTAGTTTACAACCATACTAATGGAGAAACCATTGGATTCATCTTCCCAAATAAGAAATATAGCTCAAAAGATCTACCTTTGTTTGTAGCTACTATTGATGAAGTTGAAGCTGCGACCGGAATTAACTTCTTCCCTCAGTTAGACGAAGCTTCTGAATCTAAATTTGATACATCAAAATGGCCTAAAATTATCAAGTAAATAAATATTGGAGGAGCTACAATGTTCCTCCAATTTTATAAGGCCCAATATGATAGATCCTATTTCGGCCATTACTATGGCCACGTCAGCCTATAATATGGTAACCAAAATGGTTGCAGCCGGCCGCGAATTTGAAGATACAGCTCAGCAGCTAGGCAAATGGTATACTGCCGTAGGCGATTTTAGGTTTGGGCAGCAACAAGCAAAAAATCCTCCGCTATTTAGAAGACTAGTGTCTAGCAAGTCTATTGAAGAAGAAGCTCTTAATCTGCTTATACATGAAAAGAAAATAGCAGAACAAGAAAAAGAACTTAGAACAATGCTCATGTGGCGCTACGGTGCCAATGCGTGGGACGAGTTAGTGCAAATGAGACGGAAAATTGCTAAAACCAGACAAGATACTGTCTATCGTCAAGCAGAACTACGCAAAGATTTTTTTAATACTATAAGTATTTTGTTACTCGTAGTGGGGTGCTTAGGTATCATAGGTGGTATGGGCTGGTTTATTGGAGATGTTAAAGGCTTCTGGTGAAAATAATTTGCAATTAAATGAAAATAACTGTTGACATTCGTTCTTAAATGATCTATAATAGTCTTATAAATTAATAAAGAGGCTATATCATGACCAATCTTACTGCAATAATCAAAGACATCAAAGAAACAGCTACTCCTCTGATGAATAAGTGGGTTAACGATCGTACAGCGTATGTGATGAATCTCAAAGATGTTCAAAAAGCGTTAGATACCGATGAAGAGTTTGTTGCAGAATACGCAACATACAGAGCTCGTGACCGGTATCTTTCGCGTTCTACCTTCAAATTCATCAAGCTTCAAGGTAAAGGCTACACAAAAGGCGATATCATGCTAGCTAGCTACGAATCTGAAGCCAGCATCCGTATCAAGATGAAAAAAGACGCAGATCACAAGCTTGCAAAGATCGATGTAGCAGTAGCTAAGAAAATCAACTTCGATGTTAAGTCAGTTGAAAAGCTTTATCTAGACGAAGGTAAAGATGGCTTCATTGAAGGGGCTTGGAAGCTCAACGGAGAGAAGATCTTCTCATTCGATACCATCTATGCAGGCGGATACAACATCCAATGCCTCCATGTTCGTACTAAGTACAAGCTAAAGTAGGTATAACAAAAGCCTTTCTTATATCAAAACGGTATAAGAAAGGCTCATATTTAGTGTACTTTGTTCTTAAATCATGTTATAATATACTATATTAAACAATTGAGTACTAAGCTATGGATCGTATTGTAATGAAGAAGAAGTTCTCGTTAGGCTACTTTGATACTAAAGCTAATGACGATACTTGGGTAAGATTAGGTTCTTTCTCTAAGCTTCAGGTATGGGTAGATGATTCCATGATGGAAGATGGTTGGCTTGAAGTTGAAGTGGTAGACACTAGTGTACGACATGGTAGAAGCCCTCAGAGAGTCAAGAGAGTGCTCAACGTGCAGTTGTCAGTAGGTGACTTTAAGAATGCTTTTCATATAGATATGACTCAATTAGATCATCGATACGGTGGACGTGGTATTGCTGCTAAAGCTTATCGTTACATTATCAAGAAGCTGGGAATAACTTTACAAGCTGGAACATGTCAATCTCAAGGTGGCCGTAAAGTTTGGTTTGATCTTGCACAGATTAATGACCTGAATGTTTATACTAAGTCAAAGTTCAGTAAGTCATATGTCGTCGGTATTGATGAAGAGGAACGTGAAGTATGGCATCCTACTAAAGAAATATATGATGGTATGAAAGAAATGTATGTCTTCGCAGAATCTGCATAAATAGTCTTATACGCCTCTAAGAGAGAGAGTAATCAGTGAGAAGAGCTATAAAATCATTATCAGTTAGAGCTAAGCAACAAATATCTATTTGCTGTAAGACTCTATGTGAACGTGAGATAGTCGAAGAGTACATTCAAGAGTTGGAAAGCGAGATTGTAGACTTGAAAAAGTATGTTGCTGAACTAGAAGAGGCAGTACGATGAAACGTAAACACTACTAAGAGACAAGTAATATGGCATATTCAGATAAAGTATTAGATCACTACGAAAATCCACGCAACGTGGGTACAATGGACGAAAAAGCTAATAATGTTGGTACAGGAATGGTTGGTGCACCTGCTTGCGGAGACGTTATGCGACTTCAGATTCAAGTGAACGACGAAGGCATTATCGAAGATGCTAAGTTTAAAACATACGGTTGTGGATCAGCCATAGCATCAAGTTCTCTTTTAACTGAATGGGTTAAAGGTTTAAACATTGATGAAGCTGAGAAAATAAGAAATACGGAAATAGCTCAAGAGCTAGCTCTGCCTCCTGTTAAGATACATTGTTCGGTACTTGCCGAAGATGCAATCAAGGCAGCAGTGAAAGATATTAAATCTAAGAGAAGCCAATGTCAATAACAATGACCGCGGTTGCTGAGCAACACGTAGTTAGGCACCTCGAAGCTCGAAAGAAAGGCTTGGGCATTCGTCTTGGTGTTCGCACTACAGGATGTTCAGGTATGGCATACGTAATAGAATTCGTTGATAAATTAGAACCTGAAGATCTCAGCTTTACATGCGGTGCTGTTGAATTAGTAGTAGATCCTAAAAGTAATATTTACTTAGATGGAACAGTGCTAGACTATGTTGCTGAAGGACTCCAAGAAGGCTTTGTATTTAAGAACCCTAATGTAGATGCAGAATGCGGATGCGGCGAAAGTTTTACAGTACGAAAATAACTGTTGACATGCAATATTTACTGTTTTATAATAGTTATAATAGTCGCATAGTTATGGAAGTAATATGATATGCACAATATTGAAATATTTGGTGGCAAAGCTAAAGAGCGGGAAATAGCAGAAACTGCAGTATGGTGGTGTGTCCAAAGGCTGTTGCCTCGTGTGCGTACGCTTAATATTGAAATAAGACTAAAGAAACTCGACGGAGCAATGGGGTATTGTCTTAATACCGATAATCACAAAAGCTTTGAGATTGAGATAAATAAAGGCATGCGGCTGTTTGATCTTATAAGCACCGTTTGCCACGAGATGGTTCATGTTAAACAGTATTATCGCCGAGAACTCAGGCACCGGACCGCTGGTGGGAAAATTATGTGGAAAACTAAAGCTGTGAATGATAGCAGTATAGCTTACACTGACCTACCTTGGGAAAAAGAAGCGTTTAAGATGGAATGCGAATTAACTATAGAATGCTTTACTGAATTAAATGTTTCTTTTTAAACAGTTGACATTTATAAGAAACAATATATAATAGTAACATATGGAGGAAAAAATGGAAGACTTAACAGCTTTAACTATTGAAGAAATTAACGGGCTTATAGATGAAGCCGGATATGGTGTCGAGGTAAGCGCATCATCATTCATTCAGATAAATGCTTCTAATGAAGCTCAGTATCAATTAACGTATTTTTCAACTGTTGCAGGACAAATTGTTGTTAACCACGCGTTTGTAGATGTAGATCTTCAAGGAGATGTACGATTGAAAATGTCAGACATTGGCGAAGGCGACTTGAATCTTCGTAATGAAAAACCGCCAGAAGAATAATTTAATAAACTAAATCATGATTAATCTCTGAAGATTTTATTTACGGTATTTACTAAAGATGAAAAGGGTGGTTCTATGAGCCACCCTCTATTGTTTTAATTATTGTTCTTTTTCAAAGCATCTGCACCAAAGAAAGCTGCAACTAATGCTGAGATAGCAACAAAATATGTTGGAGCAATATCGCCAACAATACTAGCTGCTTGGTCTAATCCAAGGAATGATGTTAATACAATAGCAAATGGATATAGTAACATGCCCATTAGAGCAAACCAAGTCATTTTGCGCATTGCATCTCTTTGTGCATCTTGATCTTCTAAAGCTCTGCGCTTGAATTCCAAAGCCATGTCCATTTCTGCTTTAGTAACATGTCCATCACCGTTGAGATCCATGCCTTCGACTGCATCGGCGTCGATTGTTTTCTTTGTCATACTATTTCTCCTAATAAAATAAATAAGCACATAACAAAGAAGTTTCAATAAAACTATTTATAAATAAACATGTGTGAGGCGCTTAAGCGCTGCAGCAACAGTTAATAAACAACATATATGCTAATAGTCAATTAAAGGAGACGAAGATGGCACTTAAAATAAATGGTCTAGACGTAGTCAGCGATACATATGTACTATCAAATGTGGCAAATACAGATGTAACTACGCAAACAACAATCAATTCTGCGATTATAAACCAAAACAACATTTTGCGAATCTATGATTCTGCAGGCACTGAAATCCGCACCCTATTTTGTGCAAACGCAACAGCACAACCCTAAGTGAGGATTCAACATGACAGTTAGAGCACCAGTGTATATGCTTGCTCCTTTGGGCGAAACGTATAAGCAAGTATATCCATTCTCCGCACAAGGCGTAACCGAAATAAATGACCTTGCAGGTTATGCGTTTGCTCTTAACCCCAATCCAAGAATAGAAATTGGTGGTACAAACGGGACACTCGCTGCTGGACAACCATTTGTTGACACTTGGTGGAGTGCGGGTGCTTCTACAACAGATGTAACAAATTTTGATACTGCTGCAGAAACACCAAATGTTTTCAAAGTAACAGATAACTATAGCAATATTAGAATAGTCTATGACTCTGTTACTTTGCCAACAGGCGATACTAATAACACACAATACCCATTGTATTTGTATAGCCCAGATGGTACAGAGGTAAACGCAGGTTTTAGGGCAATGTCTGTTACTGATTTTATTGATACATTTGTATTACCAGTACTAGATTCATTTGGTGGCGGAGGTCAGACGTTTCAAAAAAGTGGTACGTATTACATGACTACTTCGGCTGCACCAGCCAATGCTACAATTATAGGAACTGCCGCTTTAAACCAAGAAGCAAATGTTGCAGCGTACGCCGCGTCTAGCATTCCAGAAACACCGACGCAAAATAATAATATCACTACTTATAGCATCGCTAAAGTTAACTATCCGGCAACAACATCTGTGCTCTGGGAAGGCGCTACTGCACCTTTGTTGTATGATTTACCGATGTATTTTGATTCTGGTACAGAATCTATTAAGCAACACACACCAGCTACTTGGGCTGCATTATTAAATCCATTCTTAAGATTCTATCTTGGCGGTGGATCTTCAGCACACACAATATCATATAACATAGATGGCGCTGATGGTGTTACGAACGGCACAGTTTTCACAGATACAGCTATTACTACAGCTGGATCTACTTACAATACAAGATTTGTTAACGCAGATGATTACCGTACTCAGGAATTCCCTACCGGTACTGCTACAGTCCAAGGGGCATCAAAAGCATTTAAGATTCATCAGGGGGCTTTATCTACAGTCGTTGATTTTCCATCTGGGCCTTATAGCGTAAGCGCAGTAAGCAACGGTCTTTCTGGTTCTTGTAATTCAACATTTAATGTTCGTAACACTGGGGTCTGCGATGCAACTGGCACGTCTGGTAATCCGGGAACTTCAAGTGGATTGCCAGATACTTGGCTAATAACAGGTGCTGCTGCAGATTATGACGTAAGATTTACGTATACGCAAACACTTAATGGCGGAGGAACCGTTACTTCAGCTGGCAATGGTGTTTGGTTAAATTGTGGTACTACTAGAACATGGAAAGTTAGTGACTCTTCAAACGCTCTTGGGAATAACTATATACTAGGTACATTAGAAATTAGAGATGTTGCTACATTAACGATCCAGTCATCAACTTCAGTGGCTATATTCGCAGATCAAGAACCATAATAGGAGAAAATATAATGGCAGAATTTAGTGGTAGAATTATTAGTGCAGAGTACATGAACACTGATTATTCTCTAATTAAAGTACGATATAATGATGATGGTATAAACGCCATCTATCATCTTGAAGTAGATCCAAACAATGCTGACTTTCAAGCTTTGGAAGCAGACGGTTGGGATGCAGAGAAGATCATTGACGCAACCGCAGAATCTAAGCGTGTTCAATCTAATGCTTGGAATTTAGAAGTTAATGCTGCAGCAAAAATGCTTGTGGATGAAATTCTGGCTAGTGAAAAAGACATGCTCGCTAGTCAAAAAGACATGCTCGCTAGTGAAAAATACATGCTCGCTAATACCAAAAAAGATTTAGCAGATTTGTCACGTTCTACTAGATTGAGTGTTCAAGATATGCTTGCAGAAGTTTGGACTCATATTTTAGATAAAAACACCGACAAGGATATGCTATTTAAGTTTAAGCTCTGGACACTAGAACAAGATTTTGTAAAAGAAATTTCAAAAGAACAGAAGTCAGCTATTCGCAAATCGACAAGAGTTACTCAATTATTTTCTATTATAGATAAATTACTGGAAGATTAATGACTTTTGTCGTAGTCGGACATCAAAGAACGGGTACTACGTATCTGATGAACTTTGTTAACGAAAAAGAACAATTCAAAGAAGTTAAATTTACAACAGAATTCTTTTTAGGTAGAAATTATTTAGATAATGAAGCTGTTTGGATAAAAGATTTGATAAAAGATTATTATTTAAACACATATGATAAAAAACAAATAGAAAGAAAATTCAATTATTTTGAAATATTAAAAGAGGAAGGAAGATTACATCCATTTAAAGTTATTCCTTTTGAATTAATAAAAAACGGTTATGAAAAAAGATTACATGAGCTACTTGACGGAATTGAAATTTTAACTATAGATCGTGATCCATTTGATTCCTTTTTAAGCTATATGTATCAACGTAAAACAAATTGGGCCAATTCCCATAGATTTATTAATCGTAAACAGAATATAGAAGAAGTTACTTTTAATGCTGATACATCAGACATTGAATCTTATTTAAAAATATATAAAGTAGAAAAGGATTTCATATCCTCTTTAAATATTTTCCATAGATTTGAATATGAAGAATTGACTCCGGAAAATATGAAAAACTTTTTTGGTATAAAAAATAAAAAAGATATTTATGTGCCGATGAATATAAACTACAGGCAATTGATTACAAACATTGATTTTGTAGAAAATAAATTTAAGGAATTGTATATAAAATATGTGGTCAACTAATAAAAATCATCCTCTCAAAGTCACTATAGACGTAAGTACTTATTGCAATGCAGGTTGCCCGCAATGTACGAGAACAGATCGAAATGGATTAGGAAAAGTTGGATGGATGCCCTTGGTTCAATGGAGTATAGATCAATTTAAGGAAGCTATAAAACCTGAAGATTTTGAATACATTGGACAAATATCTTTTGTTGGTTCATATGGTGATTGCATAATGAATAAAGACATATTTCAAATTATTGAATATTGTATTAAAAATGGGTGCAAGGTAAGAGTTGAAACTAATGGATCAATACGAGATGAAGAATGGTGGTGGAATCTTGGTGTTATGGGAGGAGAACTTCTTCAGGTGAGATTTGATGTAGATGGCATTGATCAAGCCATGCATTCAAAATATAGAAGATTTACAAGTCTTCAAAAGGTTTTAGATAATATGTACATGTTTAGTCAAACCAAGGCAAAAACTGCAACACAAACTGTAGTATTTAAACACAATCAGGATTATTTGAATGAAATAGAGCAACTTTGCTTACAATATGGATCTTTATGGCATACAAAGGTTATCTCTGATAGATTCTTTGATGGTAAAACCTTTGAGTTCATAAATGAAGATGGTGAAAGGGAAGTATTAGAAGAAGCAGATAGAAATGTTTTTAGTAAACCTTATATTGTTGGTGCTCTTAAAAAGGTAGAAAAACCACAACCAGAAACAAAGGTTTTGGATAAAAAAGTTGATGTCCAGCCAAAAACTACTAAAAAATATGAAAGACAAATACATTTAGACGAGACCATTAAATGTAGATGGGCTTTACCTATGAATAGTCTTTATGTCATGCACGATGGATCTGTTATTCCATGCTGCTACGTCGGATGGTTTCATACGAGAGTCTATAATCCTGATCCGGAATATGATTCGAAAAGTAAATATAAACAAACAATTATGTCGAATCCTACATTTAAGCATCTAATAGATAGCCAGGATGAAATTAGTGTATTTAAACATTCTATAAAAGATATTTTACAATCAAAATGGTATTCTAAATCTCTTCCTCAGAGTTTATCTTCTGATAATCCCATGCCTATGTGTGTAGTGAATTGTTCTAATAGAGTAAGAAAAGAACATCAACTTCGTGAGGATTCAGAGTATGACTACCGATAATATAATCCTTGTTAAACACGGCAATAAATATCATGCAGGTCATGTAAATAGATTAGCAGATCAATTATTTAAATATTATCCAACAGCAAATTTTTATTGTTATACCGATGATTCAACTGATGTTGAAATAACAACAATACCAATTTTTAAAAGACCGACATTGCGCCTTTGGTGGAATAAACTTGCGATGTTTAGTAAGGATTTCCCAGTGCAAGGAAAATGCCTTTATTTTGATTTGGATATGGATATTAAGGCAGATCCTTCCTCATTTATAACTTGGAATGGTCTGACCGTACTTAGGGACTATTGGAAGGATGGTAAGTATATGCCAAAACACGCATATAATGTTCATATAAATAGTTCTGTAATTACTTGGACGGCTGGTGAACAGCATCATATTTGGGAACATTTTTTATCTAACAAAGATTACTTTATGAGAAAATATGTTGGTATTGATAGATTTATTGTCCACGAAAAGATACCACATAACACGTTTAGAGATGGATTAGTTAATAGCGTGGCAAATCCATATAATGGTAGAACACTAATTGATATGTATAATGGGATAAATTATGAATTACCGAGAGTTAGCATATAGAAATGCTTTAGAATCAGTTAGAGCAATCTATGAAAAATCAAAATACGATCCTGAAGTAGATCTATATCGTTCTATAGATATAATTAACTCAGTGAGTACATGGCAGTTCGAAGGTAAAGAATGGCTGGTGCGTGAGTTACTTCCTTTCTTGCCAGAAAAGACAGAAAAAATTGCGATCCTTGGCAGTTGGTACGGACTTGTTTCTATTATCCTAAGAAATTACGTTTCAGAAGATGTAATTATACGTAACATTGATTCTGATCCAGTTACAGAAGTGATCGGATATGGGTTGTTAAAAGGCATGGATTCTTCTCATAAAAATACACAATTTATAGTTGACGACGCGGTTGATCATGTTATAGAAAAAAGAAAAACCTATGACGTGTTTATTAATACAAGCTGTGAACACATGGAAAAAGATGATATTCGATTTATAGTAGAAGGAAAAAAGCCTTCAACGGTAGTTTGTTTACAATCTAACAATTATCATTCTGTTCAAAGTCATATTAATACCTACGACAGTTTAGAAGAATTTGTTGAAGAATTAAATTTAGTATCTGTATATTATGCAGGAACTCTTAAAGCAAAAGATTATGATAGATATATGGTGATTGGTCAATGAAAAGAGTTATTTTCACGACTTTTGACGATATATCAAATTCTAACAATCTCGATAACACGAATGAGTTGCTTGTAAAAGAATATTTTGATCGTCTAATTCAAAACAAAAAAGACTATTCTGATAATATTGGAGTTAAGTTTATCTTTTATCATAATACGATGAAAGATTTTTTACTTACCGATGATTTAGAGTTTACAAAGGTAAACCTGTATAAGCATCATCTTATGGCCCAGCTTGCAGAAGAATACGACGAAGTCATGTATGTTGATATGGATGTTTTGTTTAATACTAACGAAAACGTATTTGAATCTTTAGACCTCAGCAAAGGTATTCACGTAAAAGACCAAGACGAAGACATACTTAATAAGAATATTGAAACTTTGTTTTTGAAATCTAACGGACTACGTTCACCTACTTTAAAGTATCATATTACAAAAGATATGCTTGGTGGCAAAGACAATCACGTAATTAATACTGGAATTATCATTGGAAAAAGCGAACATATTAAACAGATAAAATTCTCAGATAGATTGTCTGAAATGGTCGAGCTTGTTGAATCTATAAAGAAAAACAATACAAAACGAAAAGATACTTCTTATGTCCGCAGACATTATTATCCGAATAACGAAGCACTCTTTTCATATATTTTAGAAGAATATAGTATTCCTTATGTTTTGCTTGCTGATGAATGGCATACGATGTATTACGATAAGCCAGCCGATTATGTTGGATGCAAAGGAAAGATTATTCATTTTATCAATAAGAAATTTAATAGATTTTTCAATGATAAAACTAAATGTATATTTTCTTTATACGTAAAAATCGATGACGACAAATTAGATAATCCTCCAACCTCAAAAATTGAACCACTTGGTAATAAAAGCAAAAGAACACAGATTCAGTTTGAAAAACATTATGATGATCTTATAAAAGATAAACAGGAGTATGCTCAGAATATTGGAGCTGATTTTATATTATATGAAAATGATGATAGATATCAAGAGTTTAAAAAAAGGTTTAGAAATCTATCAGAGTATGATGTAGTAAATTTATACAAGATTTACTGTTTAGACGAGTTAACCAAGCAATATGATTTAGTTTGTTATCTAGATTTTGACGTTTATTGCAGAAGAAAAGATGTTGATATATTTGAAAATGTTCCTATGGAATACGCAATTGCTTGCCAATTTCAAACTAAAGATGAGTTAAAAATTACTAACACTATTCAGTATTTTAATTCTTTTATAGTTGATTTTAGGAACCCTCATTCTAAATATTGGAATACCCATGCGCTATTGACTGAAAAAGATTTAGATGGAGACTATCCAGTTTTTAACACAGGAATTATCGCCGCGTCTAGATATGTAATGGAAAAATTAGATTATTTCTCAGATATTGATGAAGTAATTAATACTATGACTGAGCTAAAAGAAGATGAGTTTTCAATGTATCCAGAAAACATACGTCTTTCTTTTGGATACGACAACGAAAGTATTTTTGCGTATAAATGTAAAGAGAATAACCTTCTAACTTCTAATCTTTGGAGTCCGTTATGGCATGGAAAGCGTTCTTTAAAGTATGCCGAAGCATATGATAAATTTAATATAGAAAATACTTTAAGAGGAAAAATAGTAAAAAAAGAGTTTGACGCTTGGTGTATTGAAGAAGATCCAGTATTCGTACACTTTATTTCTAAACAATTTGGATTAGTATTTGATGAAAAATGATCCGCACGAATGGAACATTGTTCCTGTTCCAATATATAAAGATGACTCTGTATTTGACATAAAATTAAATCCAGTGAAAGGTGTGAAGCACCCATTTGAGTGCGATCTATATTCTGGTGTTAAAGACGTAATAGACTTTGAAAATAAAAAAGTACTTGATTACGGCGGTAGCTTTGGTAATCTTATAATAAGCAGCAATGGTAAAATTAAAGAAGAAAACTATACTTGTTTAGATGTAGATAATGTTGCACTTGAAATGGGAAGAAAAAGGTTTCCTCATTCTACTTGGCTTTATCATAATAGATATAACCCAATGTATAATTTTCAAGGTAATGATACTTTTTCGCATCAACTAGAAACATATGATATAATTTTTGCGTATAGTGTTTTCACACATACTTCATATGAAGAATTTATTTGGACTATAGAAAAGCTTAAGCAATACTTAAATCCAAACGGCAGTATCTTTGTTACTGTTTGTTTGCAGCAAGATACGAGACTACTAGAATGGTATCGGTCACGAAGAATTGACGAATTTGGTAATCAAGATAACTATGAACTTAATGATTCTTACATATGTATTACGGATAACATTCAATCAGAAATTATTCCAAATAATTGCAATAGACTGTTGACATTTTACGATGAAGAGTTTATAATGAAAATTGGAAAAGTGCATAAAGCAAAAATAGCACAGACACTTATAGAAATAGAGAAGCAATGAAAGTTAATATTGATCTTATCTTACTAGAACTTGATTCGTATTTACCCGAATACCAGAATCAAATCTCGCTGCAGTGTGTAGAGGGAAATCCTGATCCGTTTTATGGAATTGGAAGAATAACTGATTTAGATCATGAAGAAAAAGATTTTGTTGAACCAATATTTAAAGATTTAGCATATACAAACACAATTATTAAAAAGCTAGGAATGTATAGAACAAGAGTTATGCGCATGCCGCCACAGACTTGTTACACTTACCACCGAGATTATACTCAACGCATGCACATTCCTTTGATTACAAACGAAAGATGCTTTTTCGTAATTGATGATGAAGTTTCACGTTACCCGGCTGATGGCAGCTACTACTTAATAAATACTACAAAGAAGCATACATTTGTTAATGCTTCAACAGAATATAGAATACATATTGTTGGGTGTATAAATGGCTGAATCGTTATTAATATTAATATCAATAGTAATAGGAATAATTTGGAGTCAAATTATTTCTCATTGGGGTGCAAGCATCTTATTGCACCGTTACTATTGCCATAAACAATTTGAAGTTCCAGTTTGGTTTGAAGTTATTGGTCTTTATATGCTTATGGTTGCTGTAATTAGAACACCAATTGGATGGATTGCAAGTCATAGAATGCATCATCACCATTCAGATGGACCAGAGGATCCACACGCGGTAAAACATGTTGGATTCTGGAAAGTACTTTTAACCACTTGGGATATTCCAAATATTCCCGTCCGTTATGCAAAAGATTTATATGCGAATCCTCGTCTTGTTTTTTGTCACAAATATTGGAAGCATATCTGGGTAGCAAATTGGGTTATAAGTTTCTTAATTAGTCCTTACTTCTTCGTAGCGTTTGCCTTAGTACCGTTTGTATTTGCAAAAATTGGGTTTGGTTTACTTAACACCGTTGGACATAAAACCGAAGGTGGTGCTAATGTTCCTTGGCTTAACTTGTTTATTGCCGGAGAAGGTTATCATAAAGAACACCATTATGATTCTAAAAAAATTAGATTACACAAATATGATACTGCGGGCTGGATAGCAGAAAAGCTTTTCACCAGAGGATAAAATTGTTATGAAAATACAACTGGGATCTTTTAGTATTCCACGAAGTTTGCCGTATATACCATACAGCGCAGCTTTGTTAGAATCCTATATTAAAAATAGCGAAGATCCGCCCGAATGCGAGTTCATAGATCCTATCTATGAATATAACGATATGCTAAGCACGGAAGCAGATATTATAGGATTAACTGCTTATGTTTGGAGCCAAGATCATGTTGATAAAATCGCCGAAGAACATAAAAAGAAAAATCCAAATTGCATAATCATTTACGGCGGACCAAATATTCCTGTCTCTCCAGTAGAGTGGTTAGAATACGAAGGAGAAAGACCGTGGGTAGATGTTTTTGTTGCTGGATCTGGTGAAGAAGTATTTTTACAATTACTTCGCGAATATCCTAAGTTCACACAAAAGTGGTACAAGCTTAATAAAACTAACAAGTACAAATATGGCACACCAATTCCATATTTAGATGGCACGCTTGATAAGTTCTTAAATAATACAGAAAAGAAATTTGTTGCCGTATTGGAAACCAACAGAGGCTGCCCATTTAAGTGCGCGTATTGTGACTGGGGTGATGCTACTGGTAGTGTCGTAAGTAAATATGATGACGATGTAAACTATAAAACAATCAGTAAAATTCTGTCTAGTACTGCTATGTCAGGTGTTAAAATTATTGATGCCAACTGGGGCATGTATGAACGTGATCTTGACATGACAAAATATATGCGAGATTATAAGCGTCCTGAAGTATTCATTAGTCTTTGCGGTACTGCTAAAAACAGTATTAAATACGTTCCTGAGATTAGTAAGATATTCTTTAAAGATAATTTTGGTGCCGAGAACGGTCATTGGACTCCTTTAAAACTAGGTATTCAAAGTTGGAGCCTTAAGACTCTTGCTTACAACGATCGTAGTAATATCAAAACGGAGCAGTTAGAATACTTACTAAATTACTATAAGGAACACGACATTCCGTATCACTCAGAGCTCATTCTAGGGCTTCCAGGTGAAACTCCTGAGAGTTGGTTATATACATTGGATAAAGACTTTGGGCACGGTGTGGAGACACAGGCTTTCCACGCGCTGGAAGCTGTTCCAAATATGCCACTACTTTTAAAGCATAAGTTAGAGTACAAGTTAAGTGTACATCACGCATTTGCAACAAGAGATAACATTTACCAAACAACAAACCAGTTCTTCCATAGAAATAGAAACAAAGTGTTTGATGATTTTGTAACTGATCGTGATAAAACAAAAATTGTAAGAAAAGATCTTATTAATAGTTGTTTTAGTTTTACTACTGACGAGCTATTAACAATGTATGATTACACATGGTGGATGAATACGTTTAATAACACAAAGATGCTATCTGATATTAAAACACCAAGTGTGGAAATTATTGCATTCTTTGATAACTTAGATAACACACCATTCTGGAAAGCTCGAGTTGAAGAGCACCGTGCTCATTGGCGTGAAGCTATGATTGACGGCAAGATTCGTAGTACAGGTGCTATTAGATACTGGTTCCATACCATTTTTAGATCTGACGAACTTATGCATGTTGCAGAAAACTTTGAACAAGCCCAAGATGAACTTGGCAGAAAACTTACACCATTTAAAAAATCACTGAGAGTTTATGATTATGAATATTCCGTTCTTAAATAAGCCAGTTGTAAAATTCCATAGCGAATCCACTCTTATTACTGATGAGTACCCAATTTACCCTGCTAAAGAGTATAAGCGCAAATGGGTTAAAAACTGTGCTCTAGCATTTCAAAAATATAAAAAAGTAATAGATGGAAGATCTTCTCTTATCACTGCAGCTAAATGTCCAGGCATGCGTGATGTTATGGAATCAGGATATATTGTAACAACATGGCATGATTTTACTATTGAAACCAGCGAAGAGAAATACGAAATATTTTATCCAACTTATTTTGATGAATTCATAAAGCCATTAAATTTATCGCATCCAAAGATTACGACATTTGATACTAAATCAAATCCAATGAAGATTCCAACTGGAAGCAATTACGATCAAATCTTTAAAATTTTCATTCCATATAGCTTTGATATTCCAAAGGGATATGAATTATTGATAATGCCTATTCAATATGATGACGATCCGAAGTTTAGTGCTTGTTATGGCAAGTGTGATGGATTCCAATCTGATTTTAATATTCATATTTTCTGGCATACTAAAAACGGAAGAGTTACAATCCCAGCTGGTACACCACTGTGCCAGCTAGTTCCAATTAAAAAATCTAATATTTCTTTAGAAATAAAAGAAGCTACACCAAGTATACTTAAGAAAGCAAAAGCAAAGCTGTTTCATAAGATGACAAGGTTTATACTATGATAACTAATGGTTACAATGGATATCCGCCTCTTACATTGTTTACAAAGTTGAATTATCCATCACGTACTTTTACGACTACTGAACCATCTAAAGAAATAGAAATAATATTTAATAAAGTTGCTGTATCAGGAAAGGCTAGATCTAAAAATTATAAGATGGATGAGTACCTTATACATAACACGCTTGCTTACACAGTGACAATGATAGAAGATAGACCTGTGCTTGCATCTTTAGTTTGGTCGCGACCAATGTACAACGGAATCGCAAGGTTATGTACACGTTACTGCATTGACCCAGATTTCTCATTAGTTAATTTTGGCAAAGGTACTGATGGTATGCGATTAGATACAATGGATCATATCATACAACAAATAGATATATGTAAAAAATTAGGATATAACGATTTCTTTATTGGAAGAGAAGATTGGAAATCAAAAGGTAGAAGAACAAGAAAAATAGCAAAGCAAATGAGCATATATACTGGTATAGAATGGAAAGTATCAAATGACGAAGTTTTAGTAAGCACTACACCAGAAGATGACCAAAGCTGGCAATATATAATATACAACAACAGGAAAGATTTTGACTATGAAAATGAGCTCTAAACACCCTTACGCCGTCTATATTGATGATGTAGACTTCGATGAAATGACTGATGATCTGTGGATGGAAATTGGCAAAATCCACATGAAAAACTTGGTTACAATTATTCGTAATTGTAACGTAAAACATAAAGATATTTCTAAATGGACAAAAAAGTGGGGTCCTAGTCGTTACAGTGGTATGTACTTTCTTTCTTTACATTATCCAGAATACTCTGCAAAAGAAATCATTATAATGGCACTAAAGGACAATCCTAAAATTGCTCCTGCACATTGTGATCTTGTAAAGAATAGATTTAAAACTAAAGGTCCTTCTGGTACACAACGTGTTACTGATATGCGTGATAAGCGCGGCGATCACACCGGCATTTTTCCAGATGGCGAATTGAAATGGCATTCTAATGAAGCGGGAAACCATGTCTTTGCGCCAAGCGTTGCTCTATTAGGTGTACAAAACATGGAAGGTTCTTCGACAGGATTTCTTGAAACAGCTACTTATTACGAAAATTTATCAGAGTCATTTAGATCAGAACTCAATGATATGATAGTAATTCATAGACATAAGCCAGGAATGCTACATGTTAAAGATCTTAAAGATCAAGAAGAAATGATGCGGTTGAATATGAACCCTGAACCAGAAAGTTATCTGCCTATGGTAATTCAAAGTCCGGGTGGAATCAAAGGTTTGCATTATTCTATTAATACTGTCGATGGTATTGTTGGTATGTCTAAAGAAGAAAGCGGCAAGCTTTTTGAAAAAATTAATAAAGAACTTATGCAGTATGCTTGGGATCATTGGTATGAAAACGATAATGATTGGTTATTCTTCGATAACAGTATTACTAATCATCGCCGTCTTGGAGAAGTAAACAACAGACTTGGTCTAAGAATTCAGCATGGATATGAAAACATTCAAATTAAAAACTACAATCCATACTTCCAAGAAGAGCACTCTAAAATTTATGACGATAGATTAGCAGCACTATATAAATTCACAAAGGATAACTTTAATGAAGATTAAAGCATACCACAGTTTTAAACTAGTAAAATCTATCCATTACCTTGCGTGGCTTTCTATTCCGTTTGTTCTTGTCTTTCCATCAACTTTTAGTTTGCCGGCATTTTTAATTGGATTAGTACTGCTGACTTCTTTGGGGTCAAGTGCAGCCTTGCATAGATATTTTTGTCATCAATCATTTAAGACCGGCAAAATAAGGCATTGGATTCTTGCTTTGCTTGGCACTCTTTCTACACAGGGTTCTATTTCTCATTGGGTACCATACCACAGGTCTCATCATAAAAACTCTGATACTGAAGATGATCCAATCTCGCCAACATTTGTAGGATTTTGGAAAGCCTTTCATGCCATTCAAGATCTTGGAAGCTATAAGGATATAAAGACTCGTGATATTGTAATTATGATGAGAGATCCTGCAGTAAAATTCTTTTATGATTGGTATTGGCCAAATATTATTCTTTATGTTGTTATTCTTGGGTTGATTAATCCAATACTCATACTTAATATGTATTTTCTACCAATTTTTATGGTTCGATTTGTTTTTGGATTACAAAATACTTTTGGGCATGGTGTACCCGTGTTTGATGGTTATAAAAATCACGCAACAAAAGACAACAGCTATAATAGTGTATTTGTTAATATGATTACTTTTTGTCTTGGTGAAACTCTTCATAACAATCACCACCATAATCCGGGTAAATATAGTTATAAAGAACATTGGTGGGAATTAGATTTAACTGGGTTTTTAATTGAAAAAGTGTTTATAAAATGAAAGTCTTTATAACAGGACATACAAGTGGAATTGGTTTAGCAACTTTTGAATTATTAAAAGAGCAAGGTTACAATGTAATTGGTGGAAGCCGAAGAACTGGTTTTGATATATCTGATGAAAGGCTTTATTCTCAAATTTTTGATTGTGATGTATTCATTAATAATTCATATCATAAAACCGGTCAACTAAACATATTAGAAGCAGTGTACAACGAATGGCAAAATAAAAGCAAAACGATAATAAATATAGGTAGTTGGGGTAAAGATAACCAACAGGGTAGACCACTAACTCGTTTGAACTATAACGTAGCTAAGAAAGCTTTAGAGACATACAGCTTTTGGATTGCAGAAAATGATTTAGTTTGTCGCAGTATGGTTTACAATCCTGGATTTGTAGATACTCCATTGGCTCGGAAAGGCTGCGAAGATTGGCCTAAAGAAAAGATAGAAGAAGTATTGAAACGTATAATGGATCCTAAAGAATGTGCAAAGACTATTATTTTTATGATTCAAAACAAATATAAATTTAGAGAGATTACACATCATGCTTAAAAGACAACACCTACCATTAATGGCTAAACTTAATTTTAAGATTGATATCGATAAATTGAGAAACGAGTTCTTTGAACTTGGCTATGATGATTGGTCTAAATATAATGGACTAAGTTACGGTAGCAATACCGAAGATGGTTTAGTAGTGCGTCGAGTGTTGTTAGAGTATTTTCTTACAGACGAAGAAAAAGCTGAACGTGAAGGCAAGCTTGTTGCTGACGGTGGTGAAGCTTATAAGATGCTTTGCTTAACAGAGTTTAACGGTGATCCTAACGTGCACAATAAAAATCTTGCTGCTAAACTTGCAGAAGAAGGTATGGATCCACGTAAATTTGCACGCCGCATGGAAAAAATTAGTGATCCATCACACCCAGACTATACTCCTATTGCAGATGAAAAGATGTATGATAAGCGTAATAAATTCTGTACAGGTTATGTTGCTGAAGTATTAGATATGATTGAACAAAACATTGGGCATGTTGCTCGTACTCGTTATGCTGTACTTAAAGCTGGCGAAGAAATTAAACCGCACCTTGATATTAACACTGATAAAGCCGTAAGAATTCATATTCCACTAATTACACACGAAGATGTAGTGATTGGGACAAAAGGTAAAAAGAGAACCGTTGAGTTACATATGCCAGCAGATGGTAGTGTTTGGTTCTTGAATCAAGCATACGAACACTGGGTTAAAAATAATAGTGACGTAGACAGAGTTCATCTAGTTGTCGTGGTCACCGGCCAAAACGGTATTCTAGAAGCTAATGAACAATATTTGGATGAGTACACCATCCCTGAAGAAGCATCGTGTGCACACAATCTATATGCCGAGGAGAACGTATAATGGCTATTAAACAAACCGTAGTTTTTACAAATTCAGCAGCAAGCTTTACTAGCATTGACCAAGCTTTGGCTTCAATGAATGCTGCACTTGTAGATGTTGCGCAAAAAGAAGAACTCGATACTCGTAATGTTGCAGGCGAATTTACTGCTGATGTTTGGTTTGATTTGAGCACTCAAACAGTTACTATAAACAGAACTTGGTTAAGTGAAGCTAATTTTAATTCTTATAAAGCAAGCTGGCCTGGAGAAGGCCCTAATAAAATTTCGTTCGAAGAAGCTGGTTGGATTTGTTCACCAGAAACTACTGAAGTAATTTAAACATAAAACTGATATTCTTCTATAAGATCTAATAATTTAGATTTTACCTCTTCGTAATTTACAATAGCTTTAGAATAATCCATCTTCATATCTATTACCAGATTGTTTTCATAATCGTTTGGTAATGAATGATGCCATGATGCGTCATCTAATATTGTACTCAAAGCAGTAAATATTTTTTCGGTTGTGTTTAAATCTTCGTAATATACAACACTGCAAGTCAAGCCTTTATCGTGTATAACACTTTCTAAATTATAGATGGCTTGACTCTGTTTAATAACTGCTCTTGCAACTTCTTCATAATCACTGATAACAACTCCGTTGGATAGATTTTCAGCATGAGTGCGCATGCTATTGTCTAGCTGCCTTACTGTGAATTGTCTTGTTTCCTTTGCATATAAAAGACTAAGAAGCTGGTCTAAAGTATTCCTTCTTTTTGTAATCACAAAATGTCTGTCACTAAAGAATTCAATTATTTCTTTAGGTGTTTCGCTTACTTGCAAAGTACCTTTGATATGATAGTTTCTACCATTCTCTTTTTCTTGTCTTAGTACATCAAGCTTATGTAGATTTCTTTCCTTAAGATTTTTAAACATGTATGGATAAATAAAATGCATATGGATGCAATCATCATAAACCAACGGTATCATTTCAGTTGGGAATGTTTGGTTGACTCTGTGATTGGTTACAACTACACTAGAATTAAATTGCAAAAATAATTCACTATGATTTTTTATTTCTAGTAATCCGTATTTTTGCTTAACGTAGTTTGCAGTGAGCTCGTACAATACTGTACTTCTTGTTCTCGGTGGACTTAAAAAGAATGGAGACATTATACCCTCATGAAACAATATATAGTGGGCCCAAAATGGGATCAAAGAGTCATTACAATTGATCCTAAGGGTGATAAAATAGGTATCGCTATGTCTGGCGGAATTGATAGCTGGGTTCTATACAACTTGTTACCAAACAAAGATAACATAATTATTTATACCTTTGAAACACCAAGCGGTGTTGATGATGTAGAAACCGTATATAAGCTAACTGGAAGAGATGATATTATAGTGTTGCCAACTATGCCAGAAGATCCTACGCCAGTTAAGAATGGTTTAAAAGTGCTTGTTAGAGAATATGGCTTAAACCAGCTATATACGGGCGTAAACCAAGTTCCTCATTACAAGTACTTTCCAGAATTTCAAGAGGAAAATGAGCCACCACGTCCTTGGAGAATAGATTCTGATGTACTAATCACCCCTTTCTTACATCTGTACAAATATCATATCATTTGGCTGGCTAAAGATCTCGGTATAGATCTATCTGGAACTCAGTCATGTACAACACAACCAGTAGGCCATTGTGGTACATGCTGGTGGTGCAGAGAGAAGCAGTGGGCCTATGACCAGCTAAAATAATTTGAACTTTTTTCTAAGCCAATGATTTGATTAGCAATTTATTTTCATTTAATTTGAAAATAACTGTTGACATTCACTATCAGATGATGTATAATAGCTATATAAACAAATAAAGGAACAACCATGAAATACGCAATCTACCAGATCCAATTATCAGAAGCTCAGTACGACCTTATCAACGCAAAGGGTCATATGGCAGTACCAGCTCATGTAGCTAAGATGGATATGACGATGGATTTCAGCGGTGGCAAAATCGGCGGATTGGCTTCAGACGCTTGGGACAACGGTTTCTACACTCACGTTTCTAACATCGAAGCTTCAGACATAAACCAAGTCTTTGAAATTGGCAACATTGGCCCAGAAGACAAGATCGAACGTTTATCACGCATGTCTTCTCTTTCAGTTAGCGACGTTATCGTTGACGAAGAAGGTCAGATCGCAGTAGTAGCTCCGGTTGGTTTCGTAGCATTCTCTTTCAACCCTAAAATGGCGGTAGCATAACATGTTAGCATATTGTGATTACATTGCAGACACTATCAAGGTACTTCTGAAGGCCGACAGTCGTGCCTTAGAGGGCACTGGAACGGCCATACTAGATTATGTGGGTAACCCTAAGATGGATCTTCATCCTACTGAGGGTTACTTCATGTCCACTAAGAAGACCATTCTGGTCACTGACATCAACGGTAAGGAGTACAAAATCACAATCGAAGAAGCGTGACCAGTGTTAGCAGGTGAGTCAACAATTATTTGAAAATAACTGAAAATAACTGTTGACAGCCTTATCATACTATGTTATAATAGTCTTAACAAATCGCAATATACAGGATATAAAATATGAAAAGCCAATATGATGTTACTAAAAACCAACTTATCGTTTCTAACATTGGTCGGAAACTGATGGATATTTCTGTTAACACTCCTATGAAAGGTTTAGATGCTGAAGGTATTGCTCGTACAAATCGTATGAGTACTTTTGGCGACACTCTTACTCGCTTTGGTGCTCCTTGGGGTCCAAAAAATCTTGATGAAGTATTGAAGACTTCTGGTATTGGTAAAAAAGAAGCTGAAGAATTTATGAAACTTGGTTACACACAATAAGAGGAAGTTCGTATGGCTATGATGATGTCGGAGTTAGTATTAGAAATTCGTGAAATGCTTAATGAAGGGTATCCTGCGTTAGCAATTGCTGCAACACTAGATGTTTCTTCAGAACTTGTTTGGCGCGTTAAGGACGCAGATGGATATCCAATTCAACTTTCTGATGAACCTCAGAAATGGGAAACAATCTATGCCGGCTGAAAAAATTACTTGCTATGCTGAGTCTTTTCATTATAAAGGATATGTTCTAGTTAACGACTTATATGAAGATAGTGAAGGCTTCGATAAGAATTGCTGGATGTGGGGTAAAAAGCTAGAAGAAGACTGTGTTGACGCTGTTAACTTAGAAGGTCTAAGCAGTAATTCGTACGCGCATTTCTTCGAAGCTCATAAGAAATTCATTAAACTTGCAGATGAAAAGTTAATGAATACACTGTGGAAAGAAATTAAATGTTGACATTCGTTCTTAAATGATGTATAATAGCTATATAAAGTAAATCAAAGGAATATAACTATGGATGTATCTATTTTCAAACTTACTCGGGATGACCTTCAAAGCTTTATTTGGGATGCTTATAAAGAAGCTTATGGCATTCGTCCACGTTTCATGGATTTTGAATCTATGTCTATGGATCAACTTCGTAAAGAAGCAGACTCTTGCGCTAACGCGGCAGAAGCTGAGATGAAGCGTGAAGAAGAACAGCAAGAAGCAGACTTGGCTGAATTCAAATCACTTATCCAGAAGACTATTGAGCTTGGTGCTGGTGATGAAGAAACAGCTCTTCGTTGGTTGACTCAAAGCGAAGTGTTCTACCACGGGCAAGATGTTGAGCACTGGGTTTGGAACAAAGGAATCCTTTTCACTGATTATGGTCGTGAGCTTACAAAACGCTTAGCTCAAATTGTAGATTATGCTTCTTATGAAGAAGAGGCTGCATAATTATGAATTATTTTCAAATTAAATGAAAATAACTGTTGACATTCACTATCAGATGATGTATAATAGCTATATAAAGTAAATCAAAGGAAACTACATTATGAAAATTACTTCTCGCTCAACTGCCTATTATGCAACTGTTAGAATGGTTAACGGCAAAGTAGATTACCGCGACGAACCTATCTTGGATGGTATCAAAATTGTTGTAAAAATGAACAACGAAGCTTTTGATACTGCAAATCGTAAATACGTAAAGCTTCAAGGTCGTGGCCCTCGCGCGGTTCATTCAGAAGCTCGTTACGGTAAAGGTCGACGTCGTGGCTTTGATCAGTCTCTACCTCTTGGCTTAGCTACTCACGCTGATGTTTATGTTTACAACCGTTAATAAGGATATATCAAATGACTGTTAAAAATAAAAAACAATTAGCTGCGCTAAAAGTAGCTCTTAAAAAATCCGGATTAGAATATGTTATTACTCGTACAGAGGGTGACCTCTGCCACATTAACGTTTGGATTGGAGAAGTTTAATGGATATGAACGTATTGCAAAAGCTTGACAAGATGCCTATCAATGAAGCTCGGATTGCTGCAGTTGCTTTGATTGATCCGAAGAAAACTAAAAAGCTTGTCTTGAATCGTCTTGAATATGATATATCTAAAGCTTACAGTTCTGGCGAAGTGTCTCGTATTATGTGGCAAGTCTACATGTCTGGCAGCGGCTATGGCACTATCGGATCAGCGTGGAAAAAACATTACGCTTCCGCATAAGGATTAATAAAATGATCAAAACACCTCAACCTATTACGTATTCTATGACTGACGAAGAAATAGAGTATCTTAGTAAACAAGCACTTGAAATTTCTCAATGCCCTGTAAGAAGCAGAGGACGTACATATGAAGAATGCTTTAGTGCTTCGCGGGCTGGTGCTATTTTGGAATTTGCTTTGGTACATCAAGGCGCAACTAAAAATCCAAAAGAGTTTGATCCTTTAGATCGAGACTCATATGCTTGGGATGTTATTTGGGATAATGGTCAAACAGAAGTAAAGCGTAAAAACTTTCTATCAAACGATAACACAAAATGGTATTCATATGATGATCCAGTCTATGTTAAAACCTTTTTGAAGAACTTAGACATTGTAGAACATTTTATTGTTGGTGATTACAAAGTATTAGAACCTAATGTGTTTGCTGTAGAATGGATGCTTGTAACCAAAGTCGGAAAATATTTTAAAAACTATATGCAAAAAAGCCTTTACAATTCCGGACAAATGTATTATAATCATTATAATGATAAAAATTGCCAATATTTAAGATAAGGACAACAATATGAAATTTGATACTGGTAAACCACCAATTAACTTGGTACCTTCATCGGCTATCATAGCATGCGCTAATGTATTTGCATTTGGTGCACAAAAATATGGTGAAAACAACTGGCGCAGGGATCTAAATAAGTTTCCAGTGTCACGCCATTTCGCATCTATTCAACGTCATATGTTAGCTTGGAATGATGGCGAAGATATTGATCCAGAAAGCGGGTTGCCACATTTGCATCATGCTATGACTCAGCTAATGATTTTGACTGTATGTCAAGCCGAAGCTACCGCTGACGTCGATGATCGCTTTAATAAAGAAACAGACTACAATACAAGTCCAGCTAATGATAATTAAAATAGAAATAGAATTAGATACTAATAACCAAGCAGATTGCGATAAGATGCAAGAGCTTATACGAATCTTTGAAGAATATGATAGAGGATATGATGATGAACGTTAAAGACATTCGACAGCATTTTATTAAAGAATTAAAAGCTGAACGTTTTACTACTGATAAAACTGGACAAAAGACTATCGAGCTTCTTGGTGCATCTTTTATCGCTGACGAACCAGCTATCTTTGGTAAACCAGTTGCATCTTATATTGCTGCTGAGTTAGCTTGGTATGAATCAATGTCAACTAATATTAATGATATCAACGGGTTTGATAAGCCAGCTCCTGCTGCTTGGGAATATGCTGCTGACAAATGGGGCAATATCAACTCTAACTATGGACATCTAGTATTTGCTGACAAGTACTTCAATCAATTTGAATGTGCGTTCTCTGAATTATGGAATAACCCTGATAGTCGTCGTGCTCAAATGGTTTACAATCGTCCATCTATATGGGCCGAGTTCGATGAGGGTGGCAAGTCAGACTTCATCTGTACTAATGCGCAAACCTTCTATATTCGTGATGGTAAACTTCATATGGTATCTCAAATGCGCTCTAACGATGTAGTATTTGGTTACAAGAATGATTATGCTTGGGCGCAATATCTTATGGGCAAGGTTGTTGCTGAATGGAATGATTTGGCAAATAAACATAACCTTTCTACATTTGCACCAGATCCTATTCAGATTATTGAACATGGTACTCTTACCTGGCAAGTGATGTCATTGCATGTGTACGCTCGCCACTTTGATCTAGTTAAAATAAATGGATAGTGTTGAAATAGAATCGCGCATGCGCGAGTTGATAAAACCTATTGATGAAGCTATTATGTATTGCGACACACGTGAAGAAATTTTAATGCTTGCCTCTGTAATGCTAACAAGGCTTAGAATAATTTACGATAACGAAATAGGCGAAGTTGGCCGCAAAGAAATGTTTAGAGGAATGACAGAATGAGCGATTATGAGCCTTATGACCAATATATGTCACGTATGTATAAAGAACACGAGCCTTTATCTCTCAGCCCCCTTCTCCCGCTCCGCGGGGGCTGGAAAAACGAATCTACGACACGATGGCACAACCGCTTTATCGAAATGGCTAAAATGGTTTCTACTTGGAGTAAGGATCCTTCAAGCCAAATTGGGGCTGTTGCTATTAACGACGAACGCCGCATTCTTGCTACAGGATACAATGGATTTCCGAAAGGTATTGCCGATACTGAAGAGCGATTAAATGACCGCGATCAAAAGTATCCTCGCATTATCCACGCCGAAATGAATGCTCTTATGAACGCGTTGTATTCTGGTGTTAGTCTTAAAGATGCCACACTTTATGTTTATGGATTACCGGTTTGTCCTTCGTGTACTAAGTGTATTATTCAAGCCGGTATCAAGCACGTGGTAATTCCTAGTGTAAATACTGACAAAGGCAACTGGCAAGAAGTATGGGAAGAACAAAGTTTGCCAATGTTTAAAGAAAGCGGTGTACAAGTTACTATTTTGGGGTTATAATATGACATATCTGGTAACGGATAATTGCGTTAAATGTAAACATACCACATGCGTATCGGTATGTCCAGTTGATTGTTTTTATGAAGGAGAGAACTTTCTAGTAATTAATCCAGATGAATGTATTGATTGCGGTGTATGTGTTGCTGAATGCCCTGTAGATGCTATTTACGCAGATGTAGATTTGACTGAAAATGAGCTAGTTATTTGGACTGACAGAAACACTAAATATAGTAAGATATGGCCAAACATTACTGAACAAAAAGAACCATTGCCTGACGCTGATCTTTGGGTTACTGTACCAAACAAGTTTGAAACATTCGTAGAGTCATAAATACAACTATACAATATATTATGAAAAGGTGAAATATGTCTAAAAAAATTCTTATTACTGGTATGAACAAGTTGCAATGTACGAAAGACTTCTTTCTCGATCAGCAGCTTCAAGTAGTTCCTTCACATTATTCTCTTATACGATGTCTTGAAGATATGGGCTATGAGGTAGAACAGCGGCCTGTATCCTTAGGCGAGGACTTATCTGGCTATGATGAGGTAGTTGTTTATATCCACAGTATCCAGGCCTTCTGTCAGTTTCTGTGGGCTGGTCTATACGCGGTTAAGGCTCGCCCAGATTGTATCTTAGCTTTTGATGATTGGCAATGGCCACAAATCTTTGGTGCTATCGAAACATATCAAGAGAAGATGGAAGCAAACGATCCAGGTATTTTCCGTGATTACCTATTTGATCTTTGGCAAGGTGCAGAAAACAGAGAGTCTGTAATATCTTATAAAGATGATTACATCGAAGCATGCAAAATCATTACTAGCCGTAGCAATCGTTTACTTGTAAGCGCATTTGACCACGGTAATCTATCACTGCTGAATCTTGGCTGGAAAGAAGAAAACGTTTATCGGTTTAATCCTAATCCTTACCACTTAAATCGTACTGAAGATAACGGTTACGGCACAGGTACTATTGCATTAGATAACTTCTTTGGCGATACTCCAGAAAAAGAAAAGAAATGGAACTTTGCTTCTCTAGTCCAAGAAAAAACCCGCAAATGGTTAAAGGCTCAGCAGCCAGAAGGTTGGAAGTGGGAAATTCAATACTTTGGTGCTAAACGTGGCAAGTACAAATCAGAACGTCGTACAGAACCAGAAATGGTAAAAGTATTTGGACAACAATGGGGTTGTTTGATGCCGGGTTATTTTCACGCTGGTTCTGGTTGGTGGAGAGCCCGTCCTTTGCAAGTAGCAGATGCTGGTTCTATCCTTATTGGTGATAAAGCAGAGATGATGGTGTATTACCAAGATGAAGCGATCGCTGGTCTTACTGTATCTGATATAGAAGCAATGAATGACGAACAACTGGTAGCAACAGCAAAAGCACAACGTGATGCTCTTTACGCTAGCCATCCTCTTGATAAAAATGTACAACGTGAAGAATTACGAAGAGCACTAGAAGCATGAAATATCTCGTAGTAGGAGCCGGGTTTTCCGGTGCAGTAATTGCTCGTGAGCTTGCAGAAGCAGGCCACACTGTGCGGGTTGTCGAAGCCCGTAATCATGTTGCAGGTAATGCTTATGACTATGTTAATGAGCATGGTATCAGAGTACACCAATACGGTCCTCACTTATTTCATACTAATAATAAATCGGTATATGATTGGCTTAGTAAGTTTACAGAATGGGTACCTTACCAACACAAAGTAAAAGCCCAGCTTGAAGATGGCCGGTTTGCTACTCTTCCAGTAAACCGCGAAACTAAAGATATGGTAGGAGAAGAGAATGTTCTTGATATTTTCTTCCGGCCATATACTAAGAAGATGTGGGGAATGGAACTTGACGAGCTAAATCCTGATATTATTAATCGTGTTCCTATTAGAGACGACGATAATGAATTGTATTTTCCAAACGACGAATATCAAGCTATGCCAAAAGATGGCTATACTGCTTTAGTTGAAAACATCTTAGATCATAAAAACATTCAAGTAATGTTAGAAACATCTTATGATAAAGATTGGAATTGGATGTATGATCACGTATTTAACTCTATGCCAATCGATCAATACTTTGATTTTAAACACGGCAACTTGCCTTACAGATCAATCAGATTTACAACTGTAACTTTGCCAATCCCGCGCGCTTTACCAACTACTACTGTTAACTTTACTCACGATGGTCCACAAACCCGTGTAACTGAGTGGAAGAATATTCCATGTCACGGAGACAATAAATATAGCACAACACTCACATTTGAAGAGCCTTGCGACTACGTTGATAATAATTTTGAACGCTATTATCCAGTTAAAGATCGTGACGGCAAAAATCGTGAATTGTACGAAAAGTATAAAAATGAACAGCCAGAGAATATGAAATTTATAGGTCGTTGTGGACTGTATGCATACTTAGATATGGACATGGCCATTAATTCAGCTCTAGCCACAGTGAGGAAATTCCTAGTATGACCGACATTACACACGCAAGCATTGTACCTTTGATTGGCGGAGAAACAATCGCTTCACATAGAGCTTTTGGAAAACCACCATTACATTTTATGTCATATGAAGCTTTTGCAGCTAATGATAAGCACATAGTAAATTACTACAACAATGAAATACCTTATTACGTACTAGACAAAGGGATGTCACCACCAGCTAATGAAAGAGCTGATGTAGTAGCATCTGTTTGTCCTTGCGCTGGGTTGTCTATGATGTCACATGGATACGGTGATGATAATCCAAACAACCAATGGTTAACAGAAACAACGAAATATATTCTTGGTGACTATAAACCAAAAGTATACTGGGGCGAGAATGCTCCAGGATTTGCTGGTAAGATCGGTACAAATATTCGTAATGAGATGAGACAAATCGGCAAAGATAATGGATATACAATGAGTGTATATCGTACTAAATCTTTATTGCATGGTGTCCCACAAGTTCGCGAACGTTCTTTCTACTTCTTTTGGGAAGGAACACAAGTACCAATCTTCAATTATTTTGAACGTGAATACACTCCTATCGAAGATCTTATTCGTAACGTAAAATCAAATTTTCAAACACAACCAATCTGCACTAAGAAGCCATCTGATAATCCGTATTACAAATATATCTTAGAAGAGATTCATGGTGGTCGGTCTCACGCAGAACACTCTGCTGCTATTGATCCTACATCAGCTCGTGGAGTAGATGCTTTCTCTTATATCGAAAGATCGGGGCATACATATTTACAAGTAGCTAAATGGATGGAAGCTAATGGTTTTGAAAGAGAAGTAGAAAAATGTCTGTATAAGAATGAAAAGCTAGCTAACGGTGGAAGCATTATGCGTCGTGGAGTTATTATTCCAAAAGATCGCATCGGCGCGTTTGTTGGTCACTATCCTATAATGCTTACACATCCTGACGAAGATAGGTTTATTAACTACCGCGAAGCAATGTCTATTATGGGGCTGCCAGAAGACTTCGAATTGGTCGATGCAAGTCCTAAAGTTGCTAACCATATATGCCAAAACGTACCTGTACAGACGGCCACAGACATGGCCACAGAGGTTCTGGCAGTGTTAAATAAAGAGAGAATAATGGTTGACAAAGACTACGTTTTGCAGTATAATGGTACTAAGAGATTAGAATACGAAACCAAAATAGATACTCTGGAGGCCTACTTTTCATGACCACACACTTTATTATTGACTTTGAGACTATTGGTCAAAACTCACGAGAGGTACCGGCAATTGATTGTTCGTACACAACTTTCGATTGGGCTAGATTTACTGAGAATCCATACTCTTTTAAAGAGTTAGTGCTTGGAACGCATCAGGCTAAGTTTGATATTAAAGATCAAATGGTTAATCATGGCTGTAAGTATAACGAACGCGACTTGCAATGGTGGTTAGATCAGCCGCCAGAACTTAGGCGAAATATGAAACCATCTGCAAGTGATCTTACAGCTGGGCAGTTTATGGAAAAGCTGATTGACTATTTACGCACATCAAATAAAATCGATTATTGGTGGTCGAGATCAAATTCGTTTGATCCAGTAATTCTGGATCGTATCGCACAGAATGCCGGTAAAACTTCTTTGCTTGGTGACTATCTTAAGTATTGGGCAGTTCGCGATACACGCACATTCATCGATGCAAAATTCGATTTTAATGTGCCAGGCGGCAAGAATGCGTTTGTTCCTGTATCTGATACTGCAAAATGGGAATACAATTTTAAAGCGCACGATAGTAAACATGATGTTGCTGCAGATGTTTTGAGGCTACAAGCTATTGTTAGAGCAGAAGCAGATATGGAGCAAGTGGAAATATGAAAATTGAAGTAAGCATTGATGAAATAAAAAAGCATAAGATCTTTATAGGTACACCTATGTACGGTGCCCAATGCGCTGGTACATACACTAAATCATCTACAGATCTAGCTATGATGTGTGCAGCTAATGGAATTGGTATTCAGTTCTATTATCTCTTTAATGAAAGCTTAATTCAACGGGCACGTAACTATATCGCAGATGAATTTATGCGGTCTGATTGCACACACCTAGTGTTTATTGATGCAGACATTGGATTTAATCCTCGTGATATTCTTGGATTGTTAGCAGTAAACATTGCTGATCCAGATAAACATAATATTGTTACTGGTCTATATCCTAAGAAAACGATCGCTTGGGAAAAAGTTTCAAAAGCTGCGAAAGCAGGCAAAGGCGATGAAAATCCATTTGATCTAGAAGAGTACACCGCCGATTATGTTTTTAATCCAGTACAGAAATCAAGCACCATTAACCTTGGCGAACCACTAGAAGTTGCTGAAGCTGGCACTGGTTTTATGCTTATTCCACGGGCAACATTTGAAAAGTTTGCTAAAGCATATCCAGAATTAAGCTACAAACCAGATCACGTTAGAACTGATAATTTCGATGGTACTCGTAATATTCATGCTTACTTCGACTGTATCATTGATCCAGTAACTAGAAGATATCTATCTGAAGATTATTTCTTCTGTAAGAAATCGCGTGACGCAGGAATGCATGTTTACGCGTGTCCTTGGATGCAACTACAACATATTGGTACATATATCTTTAAGGGTAATCTTGGCAAGATTGGCCAACTCGGTATGTCTGCAACAGCAGATAACTCTAGTCGTAAGAAAGAATATAATAAGAAAAAGAACAAATAAATGTTGACAGTAGTCAAAAACTATGTTATTATTAATATAAATAAACAACAAGCACTAGGAGCTTTACATAATGAAATTCAGTGAACGTACTATTACAATCCTCAAAAGTTTTGCGAGCATTAACAAATCTATCTTGATGAAAGAAGGTAATGTTCTTAAAACTGTAACACCGGAAAAAACTCTTGTTGCAACAGCGACAATTCCAGATCAAATTCCATCTCAAGCATGTATCTATGATCTATCTCGTTTCTTGTCAATCTTGAGTCTTTATAACGATCCGGATGTAGAATTCCACGATAAATACTTTACAATTGCAGCAGGCAAACAACGTACTAAGTATGTTTATGCCGATATTTCTATGATTCACGCTGCACCAGAAAAAGACATTCAGTTGCCTTCTGCTGATGTAGTAGTAGATGTTTCGTGGGGTGATCTACAGTCTGTTATTAAAGCAGCCGGTGTTCTGCAATTCCAAGAAGTTGCTTTCGTTGGCCAAGAGGGTAAAATCTACCTTAAAGCTATCGATGGCAATAACGCAAACTCAGATGATTATGGCGTTGAAATCGGGACAACATCTGATGAATTTAAGATTATTATCAAAACTGATAATCTTAAACTTTTACCTCAGGATTACAAAGTTACTCTTTGCGCGAAGGGTATTTCTGAGTTTAAAAGCGAAGGTGTCACATACTTTGTGGCAATTGATACTAAGTCGACTTATAAAAAAGGATAAATGAAAATGAGTGAAGCACAAAACCAACAAGGCCAAGGCCAAGGCCAACAACAAGAGCCAGTACAAATCTCCTTGCAAGATATTGCAACAGTTGTACAGATGATTGATGTAGTTTCTCGGCGCGGTGCTTATGAAGGTAACGAACTAGCTGGCGTAGGTATGCTACGTAATAAGCTAGAAATCTTCCTTCGTCAGAATGCACCAGAAGGACAACAACCTCAAGGACAAATGCCGGCAGAAGCACCAGCTAATGTACCGTCAGACGCACCAATGGCTTCTAAAGTCAAAAACTAAGGCGCTACCTTAGAACGAACGATGTGGGCTCTCGTTGCTAAATAAGCCCACACTTATTCTTATATTATGATTGGTGATGATAATGACAATATCCAAAAAAACAAATGAAGTGCTCTGGGTCGAAGCTTATAGACCACAGTGTATTGATGACACCATCCTTCCTGAAAAAACTAAAGCAGCTTTTAAAAAGTTTGTTGAAGACAAAAGTATTCCTAACTTACTGCTTACTGGCGGTCCAGGTGTAGGTAAAACCACAATCGCAAAAGCTATGCTCGAAGAGCTAGGCTGCGACTATATTGTTAAGAATGGTTCTCTTAATGTAAATATCGATACTCTTCGATATGAAATCTCTACATACGCATCCTCCATGTCTTTATCTGGTGGACGTAAGTATGTTATCTTTGATGAAGCAGACTATCTGAATGCAACATCAGTTCAACCAGCCCTCCGTAACTTTATTGAAGAATACTCTTCTAACTGTGGCTTCATCTTTACGTGTAACTTTAAAAACCGTATCATTGAGCCATTGCGTTCTCGTTTGTCTGAAGTAGATTTTACTATCGAAACTTCACAGCGTCCTAAGATGGCTATGCAATTCTTTAAACGTGTGTGTAATGTTCTTGATAATGAAAGTGTTCCATACGAAAAGCCAGTTCTTGCTAAAGTAATTGAACGACACTTTCCCGATTTTCGTCGTGTTCTTACTGAGCTTCAAACTTATTCTGCGTCTGGTAATATTGACGAAGGTATCTTTGTTAACTTAAAGCAAGAGTCTATGGATGAAGTATTCAAACTTCTTAAAGCTAAGAACTTCACGGGTATGCGCAAATGGGTTGCTTCTAATAGTGATCAAGATATGAATGAGATGTTCCGGCGCATTTATGATATGTCAACTGATAAAGTTGAAATGAAATCTATGCCAGGATTCGTAGTTACTCTTGCAGATTATATGTACAAAGCAAACTTTGTTGCAGATCTTGAAGTTAACATGGTTGCTTTCCTTACTGAAGTTATGATGGAGGCTGAATACAAATGATATATGATATCTTAATATTCTTAGCAGGATGTTACATCGGTTATCTTGGTGTTCGTGTATTGCTACTATCTTCTACAATGATTTCAGAACGTAAAGCTAATTATCGTGCAGGTACTCACGACTATTATGGTAATGTTATTAACAAGGACGAAAATGAATAATAATTGGGGCTCTAAATCAATGTCATTGGCAAACTGATGGGCGAGTGGATAAATAGACTTATTGGTAGAACGACTGTTAATTGCTTTTATTGCAATAAAACAGTTGACAAAAAGACTGTTTATGATATAAAATTAAATACAGGCGACGGTTTGCATATTCTAAAAGCTTGTGCTGAATGCGCTGATGATGTTAACGATGTACTCAAAGCTATTGAAGAGGTAAAACATGACTCTCCCGTATGAACGTAGATGGGCAGTAAACAATACACGCCAGTTCTTAGTAGATCTAATGGATCCTAAGAAAACACCAAGGGTACCATCAGCTGTACGTAAGGAAGCGTATCGTAACCTGAAGCATTATCCCGGCGATTATTATATGGAAAAAGCTGCTGAGCAAGCGCCAGATATATTTGGAGATTGGAAGAATGAGTAAAGAATATAGCCCATTTGATTACATGAATGCAGTCTCCTTTTCAAAAGAAGATCTGATCGGCAAGAGCGATAACCCAGATATTACCGAAAAAGATTATAGTCCTTATATGGTAAACCGTGGCTTTGCTAACTTTGAAGATACTATTCTTCATGCTAATGAATTAAACCAGCGCCATCATCTATTTCATAGAGCGCAGTTTGATTATTACCTCGGTGCTTTGCGCAAGCGGAAGCGTTTTTCTAAATGGCCTAAAGCAGACAAGAGCGCAGATCTTGACGCTATTCAAGAAGTATATTCCTGTAATCGTACAGTTGCTAAACTATATTTGAAAGCATTAACAGCAGATGACCTTGTAGTTATTCATAATAAGATGATAGTAGGCGGAGTTTCTAAATAGGATAAATATATTGGATGGTCATGGTGAGCATCGTGATAATAATAAACAATATAAAATAAGGTGCTGTATGTTATGGAAAATGAAAACATTTTCAGAGGCGTCGGTATAGAAATTTCGCTCCCTACTCCTGACAGTTTTTTAAAAATTAAAGAAACTCTCACAAGGATTGGCATATCTTCTCGTAAAGAAAAGAAATTATATCAGACATGCCATATTCTACACAAGCAAGGACGATATGCAATTCTACATTTCAAGGAGTTGTTTATACTCGACGGAAAGAAAAATACGTTTACAGAAGAAGATTTAGCAAGACGTAACACGATTGTTAATTTATTAGAAGAATGGGAACTTGTTTCTATTGTACACAAAAATTCAACAGAAAGTGTGTTAGCTCCTATAAATCAAATTAAGATTTTATCTCACAAGGAAAAATCAAATTGGACTCTTGAGGCCAAATATAACATTGGGAAGAAGTGATTATGAATGTATATAAAGTGAATGAACGAGCAGAGCTGCCAGAATACGCAACAGATGGTTCGGCCTGCTTTGATGTTAAAGTATGTATAAAAAATGGACAACGTTTAAGATCGTTTAATTCTTTCAACAAAGAAATGCTGGTCATGGTAAAAGGTGTTGGTGGCGTCCCAGACGCATTCCAGCTACCACCTAGTATTAGGTGTCTTGTACCAACTGGTCTTATCTTTGATATTCCAGAAAAACACGTAATGAAAATGTATATTCGTTCGTCTGCTGCTTTGAAAAAAGGGTTGACATTAGCGAATGGTGTTGGTATAATTGATTCAGACTATGTGGAAGAATCTTTTATCATGCTCGAAAATATTTCTGATAGCATGGCAACAATCCATCACGGAGAACGCATTGCTCAATGTTTAATTGAGAAAACAAGTCGTGTTAAAATTGTTGAAGTAACAGAAAGACCAGGACAAAAAACTGAGCGCGAAGGCGGGTTCGGCAGTACTGGTTAAATATAAATAGTAATGTAGGAATGCCGTAGTTGGGTTCCTACATTAACTACATCGCCGGTTAAATAACGGCACAACATAATCTTGCTTTTTAAAAGGAGACAGCAAATGACTAACGTTAACACTCGTAGATTCACCGCAGATCTACTCAATGACCCTTACTTTATTGGGTTTGATAATCTTATTAATAAGATGTCTAAATCAGCCCAAGGGCAACCAAATTATCCACCTTACAACATTGTTAAAAAAGATGAGAACACGTACGAATTGCAGCTTGCAATCGCTGGTTTCTCTTTTGATGATCTTAGTGTAGAAGTTAAAGACGGAGTGTTATCCGTAACAGGTAATAAAGCAGAAGAAGATACTATCTATGAATATATTCATAAAGGAATCTCAGCTCGTGCATTTATTCGCACCTTTACACTATCAGATACAGTTGTTGTAAACGGCGCAGATCTCAAAGACGGCATTCTTATTGTTGCTCTTGAGAACGTAATCCCAGAAGAAAAGAAACCTCGGAAGATCGATATCGGTCGTAGTAAAGAGACATTACTTAAGGGATAATAAAAAACCAGGAGGGTGAAAGGCCCTCCACTTATATTATGATAAGGTTAATAACACATACACACAGGAGAACTAAAATGAATAAGAACCCATTTGAAATTCGTGCAGAAATGCTCCAACTTGCAAAAGAATACATGGATCAGCAATACCATATGAACATCCAGTTTGCTGAAAATATGGTAGCTCAAGGCAAGAAAACTGTTGAAGATATTCAGAGTACTTACAAAATGTACAGCATGGAAGAGTTGATGGAAAAAGCTAAAGAAATGTATAGCTTTGTATCCAAAAAAGATTAAAGAAAAGGGAGCTTAATTGCTCCCTTTTTTATGAAAAAGCGCCAGTCATCCCGTAAGCAAGGAGTGATGGGCCACCATTACTATTAGAGCCACCATTAAACGCTATCTGTGAAACACTGTCTCCACCTTTAGTTATATATGTAGGAGAAGGAGCAATAGTCGGTGCGTTAATAATAGTAGTACCACCACCTAAGCCTCCAATACTCGATAATCTATCTGCCATAGCTCCTCTAGAGCCTGCCCCACCACCAAACAACTTATTTAATAATTGCCCTTGTGGGCTGTCGAACGGAACAACAGCTTCTTTACCATGAAGCATAGCAAGTTGCCCTGCGCCAAAGTCTTTAAATCCGCCAGTACCAGCCATAAACTGGTTATCAACAAATTCATTCCATTTTTCTCTAGCAGCGCCTTGTTCTTTCCAAGGTACTAGAGGAATAACCCTGTTTGGATCTGTTTTATCTACCAAATAAGAATCAATTTCGCTTTTTGCTGCTCTGTTAACGAAATCTTCTTTGCTACCCCAAAATAATTTATCTAACCAATTGCCCTCGTCGTATTGTTTTCCGAGTAGATCTTTTAGGATTTGCATGTTTGAGGTATCACCATTATCCATATATTGTCTAATGATAGCACCAATGCCAGCTTTCATTTCTTCTCTTGGCTTTGCCATACCAAACTGCTGATCTTTTAATTGCAGCGCTAAAGCATCTTGCACGGCTTTAGCAGACTCTAGCATAATCTGTTTAGCGCCGTCTGAAGAAGCAGTTCTAATTCTATCCATCATGTCGTCATAAAGATCTGCTAAGTTTTGTCTTTCTTCTTCACTTAATGCTTCACCAGTCATGGCTTTTGTGATTATATCAGCTTCCTGGTTGTATCTTGCTATTACTTCCGCTTCTTTCTTTTGGTTTGCTTCATTTATGTAATTTGATACTGTTGTAGCCATAGCAATACCGCCACCGATAATAGCACCTGCGATAGCGCCGGCTGGTCCAAAGAAAGATCCTATATAAGCACCAGTAGCAATTCCTGCCGCTAAAGATCCGCCAGCTTTTAAATAATCTCCGTAAGGTTTAGTTTCCCAACCTTCTGGTAACGTTTGATCAGCTAAATATTTAACTGCTTCATCACCAAACATAAGAGCAAGCCCAACAACGCCACCGGCCATCTTCAGTTTTAGTCTAGACATGCCCTTTTTACCTGGATCGGCACCACCGCCGCTAGCTGCCTCTTTTCCTGCCCCAAAAATACCACCAATCCCACCTGCCGCCAACCCCAGACCAAAAATAGATAAAGGATTGCTTATAAACTCACTGACTTTAGTAACAACATTGCCAAAGAAAGTAGTGATTGTTGACAGATCAGCAGCTAATTCTTTTCCATCTGCTACAACGTCCTTAATCACAACACCGAATTCGTTCATGTCTTTAAACACAGATTCAGGAACACCCATATCTACCATTAGATTTTTAAAGCCACCAGCTTCGTCTATCATACCTTTTACAAGATTGTATCCAACAAACGCTCCAGCACCCATTGCTGCAATATTTTTCATACTAAGCGCAGACGCTATTTTGTCGCCAGTTTTATTACCAACATCTTTTAGTGGTGTTTGGCGTTTATCATCATCAGTTTGGTTAGCAAGAGGCGTTTGTATTTCTGCGAACTGCTCATTAGTTCTGAGTCTTTCTTGGGCTGATTCAGCTAAACCTAGCTGAGTACGCATCATGTTTGTCTGTTCTAATATGTTATTTGAAATAGCAGTAAACACGTTTCCGAACTTACTCAATTCTATTTTCACAGAACGAATTGAGTTAGTCCCGCTATTTCTATTGAGATCACCTTCGGCTGTTAGCCTGTCGATAATTGCCTGTGTTTCTAATGATATCGCCATTTACTTCTAACCTTTTTCTGCGTTTTGCTTTTCTATAAATTCAACTAACATTCCAAAGTAAATATCTCTTTCGTACGGAATCAAACTTTCAATTTCATTTATAGAGTATTTGTGATGCTGTGCCATCGCGAATATCATTTTGTAATATTCAGATAAATTAGTATGACACAGCGCTAAGTAAAAAAACTTCGCATTCCTTCTACTACAAACACTTGTTCTTTACCTTCACTATTTGTATAAGGCATTTCGTGTCTTAGTTTCGGCATTGTTTCGAAAAACTTTTGTATTTGTTTAATAATAGTACCGTCAAGCCCATCCATAAATGCATCAATATCATTATTACTATAATCTGAAAACTTATGTACTTCATCTTCTGAAGCTAACTTATCTAAACATGTAACCATCATTAAGTAGTTTAATAATGGGTCGTTTGAATCTGTTTGCACAATTTGCAGAAACTGATCAATAGTTGGATACTTTAAATATAATGTGTAATCGTCGTTTACTTTAATTTCATTACTATGTCCTGGATAATGAGTTAAAGTAATAGTATCTAGATCTAAGCTTAGTTTAATATCTTCTTCAGTATCAGGATCTTTAATATTAAATCCAATATTATTATCAACTGATTTAGATCTTAAAATAAGAAGAACATATTCTAAATCAAACATTGGCAAATCTGCCACATCTTTATCGATTAAACAATTGTTAACAATCTGCTTAGAAGCTAATACTTCTTGTGTAGCATCTTTTGATTCTTGCGCTACTAAAAGAATCTTTTCTTCTTTAACTGTAAACGGTCTATATTTAACTTTTTCGCCAGATGACGGTAATTCCAATTCAAAAATCGGTAAATCAATCTTAGGTAAAGCCATAATTTATTTCTCCATTATTTAAAAAAGTCATTAATTCTGCCAATTTTGTTACTGACAGTTGTATATTTGTTCACAGCGTCTTGTACAGATCGTGGTACTATACTTTGACCAATTAACTGGCCAACTGCGCCAAGCTGATTGATCAGTCCTAATATACCGTTTCCTCTACCAAACCTCGCAGAAGGCGACCCAATCTGTTCTCCACTAAACTGAATTCTGTCATATTGAAAGCTTACTGGTAATACAGAGAATGAATCATTATTTTCCCAAGCCAAGTCAACGTCACCGAGTGCTAAAGGCCATGCACCATCTAGAATAACTTCGTAATACTGCCCTGACTGTTCGTAGTTAGTAGAATATTGTCTAATTGCAATACGACAAGCGTAGTCATCTTTATATCCAACTTCATATGGAAGTTTACCGTTGACTTCAGAAAAAGCGCCGCCTTGTGTGCCAAAGTTAATTACGTTCTGCGCCCAAGAATGAAAGAAAGATAAAACTTGATGATCAGAGTCAAGCATAAAAATTGCTTGTACTGGTTCTATGTTGACCGTCATTGGCATCATTTTGTTTTTTTGACCAACCGCTTCGTAGTTTGCTGCGGTAAAAGTCATGCCAGGAATAGCAGCGTTTTTGCAGAAAAAGATAAGATCACGAGAGTTTGCCCGTGACTTAACATTGTTTGGTCGTGTTATCTGGACTTCAAACAGCGATCCGCGCGATGGGCCACCGAACCAGTCCATCTGCGATTTAAATTCGTTTATTCTAAACGCCATTATTATCCTCTTACGATTTTTCTAGAATCGGCATATACTTGTGTTGCGGTGGCTCCAACAAACTTCTGCATTGGTAAGAACAAAGCTATATCCCATTCAGCAGGATTTATATACGCTGGCTTTGATCTTACGTGTACACTCAAATAATGTTTAATACAAGGCTGAAATTCTTTGAATTTTGTAGCGCTGTTTAAAATCTTATATGAAGCTGTTAGCTTAGTAGTTTCGTCGAAGTTCTTGTTATTTAATACAGTGTATAAAGCGTCCATTAGTTTTGCTCTTAAAATCGGCGGCAAATAATGCATGTTAATTCCAAGAAACCCACCTTTAGCTTTATTTATCGGAAATATAAGTGGAAACCTATCATAATATGGTAAAGTATCTTTATGTTTAGGATCGTATGCAAATAGATACATATTACCCATAGCAAACCTATTATCTTGACGCCGTTCGTTGTCACTGTTTATTTCTTTAATGAGCTTGTCACCGGCAGATCTATTTCGTTGTGTACGGCTAACATTCTTAGCTTGATCACGATACCATTCTCTTGCAGCATCAGTACGCGCTGGAGCGTTTCCAGATCTAATACCTCTGAGGAGGATTTCGTCAAATATAGCTACCATTTACTTTATTCCTAATTGGTCTTCTGTATAAATCTGGAAATCCCACCCACGAGATCTACAAAATGCTGTAGCGGCTTTCCACTTTGCTTCGTTGATACCCCAAGTTTTAACTTCATTCAAGTAAGCTCTTGATATTCTGCCTTTTGGTGTACTCTTCTTATTTATATCAGGTGGCCTAGTTTGGTATTTCGGTTTAATCTCAATCATAAGTGTTTTTTCGCCACCACCTTTAGATACTGGTACTCTACTATGCACAATGACATCTGGATAATATCTGTGTCGCTTTCCATCTATTGGAGAATAGTACGGCACAACTACTTCTTCAGATTGCCACCAAATAACATCAGGATGAATATCTACATATCTAAAAAACTTAAATTCCCACATAGAACGATAAATAATCTTGGTAGGGTCACCTTTGTATTTACTCGGATTCTTAGGTTTAAACCTGCCACTATATGCCATCAGTACACATCACCTTTTGTTATAAATAGAAATAATAGATTATTTATAAATCACAAGGTAGTATCAATTATGGCTGGAAATAGACCAGAACAAGCTATAGCAGCTGCTGAATTAGCATCTTCTCAGGATGGAGCTTTCATAAGATTCCCTGATAAGCCGTACCCGCATAGTATGCTTTTAGTATTTGAAGAATACGATTATGGCGGTTTCGCTGGCGCGTATGGTTCTAAGCTTACTGGAGGAGAAGATGGTCAAAAAGGCTGGGGATTAGAAAACCAAAATAGACAAAGCGGCATTTCATTGCGTAGTACAAAATCTATAGAGTTGCCTTTTCCAAGACAATTACAAGACGCAACTACGCTGATTTATAACGATATGAAGCAAAATCCTTTAATAGAGGGTGCAGCATTAGCGATTAAGAACGCCGGTGGCGATATGAACAAGCTTGGTGATATACCAGCAGGCATACAAAATATAGGCGCATCAATGGCATCGGCGATGTCTGGCAGCGGCGGGTTAGGCTCAGCTATTAGTAGTGCAGCTGGCGCAATTGCAGGTACTGGTACTGCTGATGCGGCTAGTGCAGCTTTGTTTATGCTGCGGAAATTTTTACCAGATGAATTAGGCCAGTCTGTAAACTTAGCGACGGGCCAAACACTTAACCCAAGAGAAACAATAGCCTTTTCAGGTGTTCAACTTAAGACTCATCAGTTTAACTGGGATTTGTATCCTAGTAATAAAGAAGATTCTGGAAGAATACAAGACATTATTAAATACATGAAATCATCTGTTTTACCAGTAACAAGAGACATTGGTGTCGATGGCGCGGGTATTGCTAAAGCGTTTTTACAGTTTCCGCATGTGTGTAAGATATATCTTATTGGTATTGATTCGCAATACTTTATGAAATTTAAACCTGCTATGGTTACTTCTATGACTGTTGATTACGGCGCAGGCGGCAATTTAGCTATTATGCAAGGTGGTAGACCAGCCGGTGTTAATATTGCAATCACGCTTCAAGAACTGCAAATCGAAACTGCTGAAGACTACGGCCGATCAGATAACACAGTAGAAAAAGGGGTGTTAGCGCCTACTGATCGTACTGAGCAAGAAGGAATTTAATAATGAAATATTTTCAAAACTTCCCAACAATAGATTATGAAGGTGTACAAGTAAAAGATATTACCCGTAGAAACTCTTTTACCAGTTTTGTTACAGCTAATCCTATGATACATTTGCCGTACACAATAAAAGAAGGCTATAAACCTGAAGATGTAGCAAATGCTTATTATGGATCTACTGACTTTACCTGGTTAGTAATGATGTCGAATAACATTATTGATCCATATCACCAATGGCCTATGGCTGAAGCAGATTTTAATGCTTATTTAGTAGACAAGTACTCTGAGCAATCCGGAAAAATCGGAGACGAGGTTGTCGAGTGGACAAAAGACGATAATGGTGACAATATCATATATTATTACAGAGAGGTTTAATAAATGGCCGTAGATATAATTAAACTAGCACCAGAATCATTCCAAACGATTTATCTTCGAAAAGAAGATCGCGTTATTTTGCGTACTGAACAAGGCCGTAAAATTATTATTAAACGTATTATTCCAGACGAATGGAAACCGTGGAAAGTTTACGATCAAGAGCTTGCAATGAACGAGAATAAAAAAGAAATATTTCTCGTTGACAGAGGATATTTACCTATCATCACTAACGAATTCGCTAGAAAAATAAGAACATAATGGCTGACTTTAATCCATCCTCAGTAGAAATAATCAAAGCAGAGATTATTTCGTACGACAACAATACTAGACGAGACATATCTACAAACTATATCTATAGTTTTGATATTACTCAGTCTATGGATGCTGTTGCGTACAGTGGGTCAATTAGTGTGCTTGATACATCGAACTTGTTAGAAGGTATGCCTATTAGAGGCGAAGAATCATTGAACTTTTGGATTGTAGGCAAAGATAAAGAAACAGAAATTAAAATAGCTGCTATTATTCATAAAGTTGACGGCATTACTCCACTAGCAAACTCAGGTGGTATGACTTACAAGATTCACTTTGTTTCAAAACAATCGTTTAAAGCTAGCACTAAGAAAGTTCTTACATCTTTCAGAAGCACATCAAGTGAAATAGCTAGAGATATTTTCATAGAGAATTTTGCAAAATTAGGTACAGTGTCTTATAAAGATCCTGATAATGAAAGATTGATACTTCCATATCAAACACAAATACGAGCTATTATTAAAGAAGGCGATAGAAAGAATGAGCCTGATAGGAATTTTATTATTCAGCATACTAATAACCAAGCACGAGTTGTTATCCCAGACTTAAGCCCAACCGAAGCAATGTTTTTTGCAGCATCACGTGCGTATAACCCTGATACTCCATCACAAACATTTAGATTCTTTGAAACATTAGAAAACTACTATTTCTGCACTGATGAATATTTCATTAGAAAAGCAAACAACACTACTGGCAAAATATTAGAATTGTTTTTCGCGCCAGTTACAGACTTAGATGCTAAAAACGCAGAAGCCCAGATTAATAGAATAGAAGAACTCCACATTTTATCTAAAGGTATTGACACCTCTAGTGATTTGTTCTCAGGCGCTTACACAAACGAAGTCACTGAACTTGATTTTGTTAAAAAGAGAGTAGATGTTAAAACGTTTAATTACAACGATTCTAAATATATCGACATGTCTGGTATTACAAGATCTGTTGAAGATAATCCACACACTGAAAAATTTAGAAATGATACCTTTACTAAGAAAAACGCTAGAAAGTTTATGATATTTAAAAACTTCACGAGTCCTGGAGATCTACCATCGGCGCTTTTACCAGATCAACATCTTGCTGATATAGCACATAACAGAGTTTCATATTATCACCATTTAAATAATACTTCTTTAGTAGCTTTAATGAAAGGTAGATTAGATATCAGACCTGGAATGATCGCAAACCTAAGTATTAAAAAATTAAACAGTGTTAGCAATAATGTAGAAGCGAACGACTCGTTATCTGGTCGCTATCTAGTGCAAAAGACAGTACACAGTATGGACGATCAAGGTACTTTAAATACAACATTAAAGCTCGCTAAATTTGATTGGAGCGGCAGAAAGCAGCTAGCACAAAACCAGACTGCTGACATACCTGATGGAGAGAGAAATGTTTGATTACGGTGTAGGAATTAGAAATCCGCTATTTTTTATCGGTGTAGTAGAAAACATAGACGATAAGCGATTAGAAGGACGCTGCCAAGTTCGTGCGTTTGGTATTCATGGTACTGCAAGTCAAGTTCCGAAAGACAGTCTTCCTTGGGCGATTGTTGGCCAAGGTGGGTATGACGCAAACGTGGTACCAAAAGTAAATTCTTGGGTTTATGGAATGTTTCTTGATGGCCGTGACGCACAGCAGCCGTTGATACTCGGAATGCTTCCAACTCAAACTTTAGATCCTATAGATTCTGTAAAAAATGGATGGGGCACAATCCCTGATAAAGATGGTCATTTAGTTGCTCACGGGTCTGCACCAAATGATTCAGGTCAGCCGCAGAATTCAAGACTTGCCCGCGGCGAATATATTCAAGAAACATATGTTCTTCAGCAAGAAATGGGACGAGCAGTTGATGTACCAATTGGTGGTACTGAATCGTCTTGGGATGAGCCTGCACCAGCTTATAATGCACAATATCCACATAACAGAGTTATTGAAACCGCAACTCACAGTATTGAATTAGATGATACTCCAGGCGCTGAAAGGATTATGATCCACCACAAGTCTGGTTCTTTTATCCAAATAGATTCTAGAGGTACCACAACTACAAAATCTGTTTCTGACAAATACGATGTTATGGATAGAAAACAACATGTAGTAGTTGGTGGTATGAGTACTGTTACTATTTTAGGTAATAGCTATGTGTATGTTAAAGGAAACAAGATTGAAGAAATCGAAGGTGATTTACAGACATTAGTTCACGGTAACCACCTGTTATCTGTTGGCGGCCAATCAACTATTAATGCCGGCGAACAAGCTCAAATTCGTGGAGCAGACGTTAAGGTCGAAGCTAACGTTGGTACTATGTCTATTAAAGCCGGCAAAGAATTAAATATCTCAGCTGGAGGATTAATTGGTCTTCCTCCAAAATACGGTGCTATTTCTATTAAAGCTGAAAAGGTAATGGTAGATGCTACTGATAAGTTACACCTCAGAGGTAACACACAAGTTAATATTCAATCTATCGCTGAAATGAATATATCAGCTATAGCAATTAACCAACTTGCCGCTACATGGTCAACACATGCTTCTGCAGCTACTTTAATTTCAAGCACAGGAACAACAGATATTACTGGTGTTGGCAGTGTAGCAATTGGTGGTGGCGCAGTAACAAGCATTAGCTCAGCCGTTGTTAATATCGGCGTAGCAGTTAATCTAGCTCCTGTCATTCCAGCTCGTCCTCCAATTCCTGGATCTATAGCGGTGCTTGCAAAAGTTGCTATGATCACAATACCGAATTTACCGTTTGTTCCTGGCTCACCTCTTCCTGAATTAGCATGGCAAGCAGCAGCAGTAACCGCCCCAGAACCAGTGGCTAAATCAACATCTATTATATCACCTTACGAGACCGGCTCGTTGGGCAGCCAAGGTTACTCATCTAAAGATCACTCAGGCGGAGATGGTACGGCAACAGGTTCAGCCTCAACTATTGCTTCTGTCACAGCCGCGACGCAAACAGCCGCAACTCCACTGTTAGACTTTATTGGCAACAAAGAATCAGACGGTTACGACGATATTTCTGGTTTAGTTTCACAATCTAGGTACCCGGCCAAAAATCTTACTCAAATGACTATTACAGAAGTTCTTAATTGGCAAGAAAGCATTGATGAATCTCAGCTTTCAGAAGCTTCTGGCAGATATCAGATTATGGAAGATACTCTTCGTGGTTATAACAACGAAAAAGGCACAGGGCCAGGAAATCCATTATACACCAGAGCTGGTTTAAGTGGTGGTGATTTGTTTAGCCCAATAAATCAAGATAAGATGGCGATAGTTCTTCTAGAACAAAGAGGCCTAAGTAGATTCACAAGCGGCGAGATCACAAGAGAGCAGTTTGCTAATAATCTTGCGAATGAATGGGCGTCATTACCATTAGTAACAGGTCCTAATGCTGGGCAAAGTAAATACGCTGGTGATTCTGCTGGTAATAAGTCTCTAACTTCTGTTGAAGCATTCTTAGCCGTAATCGATCAAGTTAAAGCTGGGGCAGATACAATTCTTGCATCTGCAGAAACAGCATTTATAAGTGGAGGAGCAGGATAATGGCATGTACATGCAGACCTGGTAAGTCTCTTTGCAGAAGCTGTTTAAACCAGACAACTACACCTTATGTAGGAAGCGCGGTTAACGGCAACGGGCAATATACAACTCACCAAATTAATTTGTTTCAAAAACAATTTGAAACAACTATCGCGGCAGACTTACAGCTAAATCCGTTATCAGCCGCAATTAGTAAATACGGAAGTGAAAGCTTTTATGGCGCGGTTACTAAAATAAATAATGATTTCTTAAAAAGAGAGTTTATTGTTAAAAAATTGCCAGAATATGAAGTTCTTTCTGCAAGACTTGAACGCGGTGATATTACTGCATTAGAGTTTGCTTCATTTATGAAAGATAGTAGTTACACACCTTCTACTGTTCTTGTATCTGCTAATGCGCAAGGGCCAAGATTTCTAAAAGAATTAGATGATTATTATAATGGTGATTTTTCGACTAGTGTTTTGGGTGGATTCTGCTCTTTGTTTGCAAATATCTTTGGTGCTATTAATGGATTCTTCGATTTAATAGATTCTGTTCAGGGTCTTGTAAATGATGTATTTGAGCTTATTAATAAAATTAAAAATATTGAAAATCTTCTTTTAGCAGCGTGGGAAAAGCTTAAGGTTAAAGCTTTACTGGAAGCTATTAAAAAGAAAATCACTGAAACAATTGAAGGGGTTATTAACAAAGTATGTATGTCAATCGCTAACTTTAATGTTGAAGCTATTACTGGTCCAATCACTACCCCAGTTCAAATCAACGTTGCTGCTAAAGTTGAAGAAAAGAAATCTGCATTAGAAGAAGTATGTGGTCCTGAAAACGCAAAAAGGATTTTAGATAAAATCCAATCTCTGATTGATTACGCTGTAAGCCTATTCGAAAATCCTTCAGTAGAAGAAATTATGTTTTTGATATCTCGTATTTGCGCATTGGCAACTGGTATCGAAGGTTTATTCAAAGGTTTGAAAGGACCTCTTGATGATTTTGCTAACAGATACGATGAAGTGTTTAATACAATTTCAAATGCTTCTAATAGAATAACTGGTGCAGCCATAGCTGGGGGTGCTATTAGACTTTCAGAAGCAGATCGTCAAGAACAGATAAATAAAGCTAAAGAGATTTGGATAAAGGCTGGTATGATAGCACCAACTACAATAGATGAATTGGACAATCTTCCAAAGTGGGCCGCACTAAAAGCTGGTTCTGATGCTAGATTGAAGATCACAGGTGGCTGGGTTACTAAAATGACTCCTGCGAGCGAAGGTTGGACCATGTTAGATACCGATGTAAAGGTTTTAGTTATGCGGCTGCAAAAAGCAGCAAAAGAAGCTGGTATTACTAATAACCATCTTACTTTGTACAGCGGCTATAGAAGTCCAGCGTATAATAAAGCCGTCGGTGGAGTGAAGTCATCTCAGCACATGAGTGGATTTGCTGCAGATTTAACGTGGTCTGGGTTTAGAGGATATAGTGTTGAAACATCAAGGTTCATAAACATAGCCCGCTCAATAGGCTTCAGAGGAATCGGGATTTATAATAGTTTTGTTCATGTAGACATTGGACCAGAAAGACAATGGGATAAGAGGACTTAACAATGGTATCACCGGCTACAATATTTACACCCAGAACAAAAAAGATTACTCTGTATCAAGACTTTAAAAAGACTCTTGAGATAAGCCCAGTGTCATCTGATTTGACTGTGTGGAAAGATGAAGACTCAGTCAAAGAATCGATGAAAAATCTTATTCTTACGGATCGTGGTGAAAGATTGATGCAGCCTAACTTAGGTGGTAATATTAACGCGATGTTATTTGAAAATATTACTCCTGCAATTATTATTCTTATACAAAACCAAGTAAGAAATACTATAGAACTATACGAACCAAGAGCAGAACTTATCGACGTTGTTGCAACATCAAACATAGATGATAACACTGTAAGAGTTAGAATTGTGTTCTACATAACAAACGTACAACAGCCGATTACACTTGATGTATTCTTAGAGAGGACACGATAATGGCTAAATTAAATATTTCAGAATTAGACTTTGAGTCTATTAAGACTCAGTTTAAAAACTACTTGTCTAGCCAAACACAATTCAAAGATTATAACTTTGAAGGTTCAAACATGAGTGTGTTCTTAGACGTCTTAGCTTATAACACATATCAAAATAATTTCTATGCAAATATGGCAGTTAATGAAATGTTCTTAGACTCTGCGGTGCTAAAAAACTCAGTTATGTCTCATGCAAAAGAACTCAACTATCTTCCGCGTTCAAGGAAGTCTTCACGGGCCTTAGTAACAGTTACAATTACAGATGCTGTCATTGTTGGCCAGACTGTTGTAATTCCTGCGTATTCAGATTTTACAACTACATACCAAGGCAGCTCTTATAATTTTGTAAATTCTAAAACTTATGTTGCTCGTAAGACTGCACCTGGCGTATTTGTTGCTGAAAATGTAGAAATTTTCGAAGGTGAAATGCTATCAAGTTTCGAGCGTGAAGGTTACTTTATTGGCGACGATGGTGTCCTAAGAGTTATTCTTACAAACGAAAACGCTGACACAGATTCAATTGAAGTATTCATTGACGCAGAAGCAACAGAAGATGCAAACCAGTTTATTCGTAAGAATGATCTATTCGGTGTTGGCGCGTTAGATAAAGTATTCTATGTAGAACCATATTATGACGGGCGCTATACAGTGTATTTTGGTAATAACGCGTTTGGATTACAGCCGCAAGCGTTTGAAGATATTCGTGTAAGATATAGAATTACAAGTGGTTTAGAATCAAATGGTGCTTTCTCATTCTCGCTAGGAGCAGCTCTTGCAACTTCAATTATTACTGTAGAGACTATTAGCGCTGCTGCAGGCGGAGTTGAAAGAGAATCATTAGAAAATATCAGATACTTTGCTCCGAAATCTTTACAAATACAAGAAAGAGCTATTACAACAAAAGACTATGAAATTCTTTTGCAACAGAACTTCCCAGAAATTGCTGCAGTTTCTGCATATGGCGGTGAAGAATTAAGCCCACCACAATATGGTAAAGTTGCTATTTCTGTTTATCTTGGTGAAGGCCGCGAAGGTTTATCAACAGTTCTTTCTTCTGCGTATATTCAGTTTTTAAAATCAAAAAGCCCTCTTGGCATTGAACCAGTCTTTGTTCAATCTGAATTTATGTATGGTTGTGTAAATGCTAATATTTACTTTGATCCTAAGGTTACTAAGAAATCATCTGGTCAATTAGAGACTGGTGTTCGCGCAGTTATTGCTGGATATAATACAACATATCTAGATGATTTTGATACAACATTAAGATTATCTAAACTAGCTGCGTTAGTTGATGCTTCTAGTATTGCTATTATGAGTAATGAAATAACTGTGTGCCCATATGTTACGTATTCACCAGCGTTAAATGTATCGCTATCACCATCATTTAAGTTTCACACTAAACTAATCAAACCATATCCGTTTAAAGATACTAGTGGGTTTAAAGAATATAAGCCAGCTGTTGTGAGTGGCGTATTCCAATTTAATAACCTTGATTCTTATCTTCAAGATGATGGTATCGGCAATATTCAAATCGTAACTTCAGACATTGTAAACCCGCAGATTGTTAAACCAATTGCTGGTACTGTTAATTACGATACAGGCGAGATTAACCTTATTGGATTTAAGACTGAAGGATACACCGGTTCTGGAATCAGAATTATGGTACAAACATCTAACGACGACATCGCGTCTCCTGCTGGAAGAATATTCCTTATTCAAGATACTGACGTGACTATTAATATGGTCGAGGTTAAGTAAATGGCTGATAATACCGTTAATCTAGTAGAAAAGAATATAGCGTTTAATATAGCGCAGCAGTTCCCGGCGTATTATAGAGAGCACGGGACTGAACTAGTTGCAATGGTAGAACATTATTATAAATTTGTAGAATCACAACCTAATATGGGTGTTTATAATACCCGCAGAATGTTTGAATACCGTGACATCGGAACTACTCTTTCTGAAATGGTGATTTATTTCAAGCAGAAATTTATGGCAGACCTACCTGCTATTGAAGATGATATGACAACTAAATTTATTGTTCGTAACATCATGGATCTGTACAGACGTAAAGGTACAGAATCTGGTTTAATCTTATTCTTTAGAATGTTCTATAAAGAAGATATTGAAGTAAGTTATCCTTCTAAATATATGCTTAAGCCTTCTGATTCAATTTGGAAGACTGGTGTATATTTACAGATGTATCCAAACAACAATGAATTTTATTCAACAGCTGGTGTTGCGTTTGAGTATAAAGATTTACTTAGCCGTAACATTTATGGTTCTATTTCTAAAGCAAAAGCTATAGCAGATAAAATTAACTTTGTTTACTTGAACGGCACGTTAACACCTATTATATACATCACTGATCCAAAAGGTAAATTTCAAAGATATGATGACATTGTTTCACGTATCAACGGCGAAGATGTATCTTTTGGTAGATTAAGCGGCTCTGCAGATTCTTTAATCCTTGATCTGGATTTTGGTGGTTCAACTGGTAATAACATTGGTGATATAGTTAACATTAAAAGTATTTACGGTAAAGGTGGCCAAGCTGTTGTTACTGCGCTAGAAGCGAAGTTTACAGGAACTGTAAGCTATGAGATAACAGACGGTGGGTTTGGTTATACAATTCAAGGTACTAAGCTACTCGTTTCAAACCAAATACTCGTGTTACCAAACGAAAACATGATTTTCAAAGAGCTAGAAGTTTTACAAGATACTGCTGGAAATCAAGGCACTGTTATAGGCCAAAACTCTATTGCAGTTGGTATCAAAATGGAGCCAGGCGACTCGTTTAATATCAGTAGAGATATTTCTACAATTGGTAGAGGATCTGAAAACTTTACTCTTACTGAGTATGATCCTGTTACTAAAATCGGCGACATATTTACAGTATCACTACTAAACGATTCTTCGCCGGGCCCTCTTTACGCAAACACTGGTGTTATTACAGATGTTAAAGTAGAAGAATTAATTAATATTGAGTCAGTAATTCTTATCACAGATATCATTGGAAACTTTTTAAATGTACCTCTTAATTCTGCAGACTTCAATACAATTCCGCCAGCTTTAGTTGCAATGTCAGGTAGTGCTAGCCCAGTTATTTTAGCAACTCCGCTTAACGATGCATTCGACTTAACACCTTTTGATATTGGAACTATTAAATCTTTTGAAAACATAGATCCTGGTGCAGATTATCAAAACGACACGTTTAGTCTTATAATAGACGAGCAAATGATTGCGTTTGAAAGATTCGAACAAGTTATTCTAGTTGACAATTATAGCGCTACTTTTTCTGTTGGCGATACAATTACTCAAGCGTTAACTGGCACAACTGGATTAATCACGGCGATCGATACTACTCTCGCAGCGCTATATGTATTACCTTATAGTTATTACGGTTTTAAAACTGGTACTAATGATTTCTTTACTCATAAAGGTAACAACTACGATATACTTGCTGTTGAGAGAAATTATTCAACTAAAAGGTTTGGTGAAAACGCTTCTATGTTTAACGAGACTTTATTCTCGCAAGGAAGAATTTCTGGTGCTGAAATCAGAAACTCTGGCTTTGGTTATATAGATGGAGAAGTCGTTCAGCTTACTAACGATGCCGGCGGCGTTTTAGCTAAGGCAACACTTCGCGCAAATTCGCAAGGTATTACTGCTGGATTCTGGGGTAGCCAAAGCTCTCACATTAATGGTTATTGGACAAATCCTGATAACAACACATTTGAATATTACGATGGGAAAATGAAAATTCAAGATAGTGATTATTATCAAGAATATTCTTATGTAATCAAATCAACCTTAGATATAAAAAATTATGGGAAAGTCGTAAAAGATACAATGCATTTAGCTGGTTCTAAAATGTTTGGCAATTTTAGTTACGAGCGAAAAACAGGACCAACGATTACTTCTAGTTTCCAACTAAGGAGAAAAGAAGATTATGTAATAGGCGGGGCCGAGATAGTTGGTCCTAACCAAGAGGTCGGTGACCAAACAATTAGAGCAGACAATTTTGTGTTTACTGTAGACGACACACTGCGCATTACGGTCGATAACAGTTAATAAATAACATATAACTAATAGGAGCAAACATGGCTAAGCAAATCATTAACGTGGGCACGGTAGCTAATGACGGAACCGGCGATCCGATACGTTCTGCCATGACCAAAACAAACGAAAACTTTACTGAAGTTTACACATTAATAAGTGATATCGTTGTACCAACTGTACCATCTGAACTAACAGATCTTGGAATTGCAGATGGTACAGTAGGTCAATTACTTCAAGCAGACGGCGACGGCACATTTTCTTTTACTACATTTATTGCTAGTAATCCATATACTGACGCTAGTGTTAATACACATTTAAACACTGCGACTGGGTCGGCAGGAGAAGTTTTAAGCTGGACTGGGTCAGACTACGATTGGGTTGCGCAAACCGTTGCATATACTGACGCTAGTGTTAATACACATTTAAACACTGGAGCTGCATCAGCAGGAGAAGTTTTAAGCTGGACTGGTTCTGATTACGATTGGATTGCTGCCGGTGGTAGCGGTTTACAAACAAGGGGATCTCCATCTCAAACAACTGCTTCTTTAGCAAACAACGCTGCTGGAAATCTTAATATAACAGGCTACAAAACATACGCGCTACTTAGTATTATAACAAATAAAGCAGCGTGGATTAGAATTTATGTTAGCGACGCTGCAAGGACCGCAGATGCTTCTAGGTCTGAAGGTACAGATCCTGCGCCTGATGCTGGTGTTATCGCCGAAGTTATTACTACAGGTGCCCAAACAGTTTTAGTATCACCGGGTGTTATTGGTTATAACCACGAATCACCAGTAACTACAACTATTCCATGCGCAGTTACAAACAAATCTGGTAGCACCGGAACAGTACTTGTGTCACTCGAACTTGTGCAATTAGAGGCTTAACAAATGCTTAATGAATGGATTGTTACTCTTCACAGAAAAGAAGACCTTGAAGGCTTTTATCAAGATATGGAAACACCGGGCGGTAATCTATTCATTCCAAACAGAGCAGTGGAAGTTGCGCACAAAAGGCCGATTAGTCGTAACACCCATTATATGTTAACACACGATGAAGTCGAGCTTATTAAAGCGGACGATAGAGTTTGGGATGTTGAATTAGCAGAATTAATCGAAATTACTACAAAACCTCACTATATAATTACAAACGGCGAGTTTGATAAAAGCACAACTGATGATTCTTCTGATATTAACTGGGGTTTGCTTAGACATTCTGAAGAAACCAACAGAAGTAATTGGGGTGCTAACGGAACATCTCTTATAACAACTAACTTGACTATCACTGCTAGTGGAAAAAATGTTGATGTTGTTATTATAGATGGCCACATTGATCCTAATCATCCAGAGTTTGCTGCAAATTCAGATGGAAGCGGTGGAACAAGAGTTCAACAATTTAATTGGTTTTCTTTAACTAATGCCGTAACTGGTGGGTCTAATGGAACGTATGTTTATACTCCATACGTCGACGGTAGCAACGCAGATCGTACAGACGATAATAATCATGGTTGCCATTGTGCTGGAACTGTTGCTGGTAACACTCAGGGATGGGCTAGAGACGCTAATATTTACAATATTAGTCCATATGGCTCTAACCCTAATACCCTATCTAGCAGCTTTATGTGGGACTACGTGCGACAGTGGCACAACACGAAGGCTGTTAATCCTGAGACTGGTAGACGCAATCCAACGGTTACAAATAACAGTTATGGTTCTTCAATATTATCTAACTACACTGGCTCCTACACTACGGGTGCTGTAACAAGAGTAAATTATCGTGGGGTTGATTTTAATCCAGGCAGAGATTTAACTACTGCAGAATTACAAGCTCGCGGATTTTACGCGCCAAGTTTAACTATGTCAATTCCAAATTTCTTTACATCTCGTAATGCTGATATCCAAGATGCTATTAATGACGGCATTCTTGTTATTGCATCGGCAGGTAATAACTATTGGAAAACAGTAAACGATTCAGATCAAGATTATAATAATACTTACCAAATGACTTACGGCGGAACTAACTACACTTGGTATCTGCATAGAGGTACTGGATCTGGTGCTGGTTATGCGCCAGTTATTAATGTAGGTGCTACATCAAACGACACTCAAGAAGATAAAGCTCCTTTCTCAAATGTTGGTTCACAAGTAGATATTTTCGCAGCAGGTGAAGCTATTCAAAGTAGTGTTCATGAAAAATCTGGTGATATTGCTGATCTAAGGTATGAAATATATAACTTTGATAAGTATCAAGGAACGAGTATGGCTGGCCCGCAAGTTGCTGGTGTTGTTGCTCTGATAGCAGAATCATGGCCTAATATTACTCAAACAGAGGCGCAGGCTTGGTTGATAAATATAGCATCTACAGATCAAATGCAAGATACTGCAACAGACGACCCGATGGATACAAACAGTCTGCAGGGCGCCGCAAACCGTTATCTAAGATGGATTAATCAAAGAGCAGTATCTGGTACTGCTTTTCCACAAAGAAACTTTAAATCAAGACCAACGTCAGGAATTACTTATCCTCGCACTAGAATTCGCAGAAGAGGCTAAAAATGTTTATAAATATTAAAAAAGCTAAGGTTAAGTGAAATGGCAGAAATACTAACTACAAAATTAAAAAACGACGTTACTAGAATGTTCTATCAGGATATTCTTGATAACGAGTTTTACTTTGCTATTTCGTCAACAGTTATTGGCGAGTTGAATCGCGTCTCTGGCGTGAATGCGTTATTTAGTACAACTGATTTTTCAGAGAAGATCCTTTTTGGTAAAAAGGTGTTTGAAGATGATGTGAAATTTATGGTAAAATATTATCCTTGGCAAAAAGACGCAACATATGTACAATACGATAGTACTGTTGATTTAGAATCAGCAAACTTTTATGCCGTTGTTGGACCTACTAATAACGATTCGGGCGATTATAGACTTTATAAGTGTTTGTCTAATAATAACGGCGCAGCATCTTTAACACCTCCAAATTACAATCCAGAAACTACCGAACAAATTTATAGAATGCCTGACGGATATGTTTGGAAGTTTATGTATTATCTAACTGAACAACAGTTTGAAGCATACAATGCAACTGGTTATATTCCTCTTGTTGGAACATTCGCTATTAACCCAGATCCTGCAGCTGACGCTAATAATGTAATTACAGGTTCAGAAGTAAGTGATATTTTTGTAGAGAATTATATCGATAACGCAGGTTACCCTTATTTAGAAAGCGGAATTGTTTCTGGTCCTCCAGGCAATGATAGTACTATACTTTTATTCTCTAATGATTTAAGCGAGATTACAAACTATTATTCTGGTATGACAATCGTTTTAAATACTCCAAATAATGTTGCGTATACATATGTTATTGATACTTATACATGGAATGTTCAAACTGATAGAGGAACTATTAAAGTAATCGGCGACCCTAAGAATGATGGAGTTATTATTAACTCTACTTTCAAGATTTTACCTACGATTAAAATTGAAGGCGACGGTGAAGGCGCTGTTGCTATTCCGAGAATTGTAAATGGTAGAATTACTAATATAGAACTTGTGGGGCTTGGTGGTCCAGGTAAAAATTATAGTCATATTACTGCCACTGTGATCGATCCTCCCTTTGATTTTAATCCAGATTTAAAAGACTCTATTGATATAAGAGCTGTGTTAAGACCTGTTCTTTCACCGTTTGGCGGCCACAACTTCAATTTAATTGACGAATTATATTGCCGCCATATTTTGCTTTATTCTTATATTACCGAAACAGACAATAACAAAATTGGTAAAACAAATTCTTATTCAGCTATTGGTCTTGTTAAGAATCCTACGTTTACACCAGATCCAGTAACAGCAAATACTGCATCACCAGATGTGTTTGATAACCGTTTGCAGATTATCACAGATGACTATGGAAAATTTGTTATAGACGGTATTGTTACTCAAAAAGATACTAATAATAACGTAGTATTCACCGGCCGTGTCCACGAAATAGATGCAAGCGCTAATTCTATTTACTTGTGTAGCTATATGGGTCCGTATACAAACACAGCAAATAACGATATATCATTAGATTATACAAAAAGTATTATCAATTCTACCGGACAAAGAATTCAGATAAATACACCAGTAGCCAATAATGTTATTGAATCACGATATACTCAAAGATCTGGTACCGTATACTTTATGGAAGACTTCTTCCCTTTATCTAGAGAAGAAAGTTCGAGAGAAGAATATAAATTGGTCTTGGAATTTTAAGGAACTCAAATAGATGCCTATTAACACAAATTTAAATATTGCACCATATTTTGATGACTTTGACGTCGAAAAACAGTTCTATAAGATTCTGTTTAAGCCAGCTTATGCGGTACAAGCAAGAGAGCTGACTCAACTTCAAACGATTCTACAAAATCAAGTTGAACAATTCGGTGACAATATTTACCAAGAAGGTACTATTGTTAAAGGCTGTAACTTTACAAATCTCAATGGTTTGCAATTTGTAAAGTTGATAGATAAAACTGGCTGGGACGTAGAACAATTCGTATCTGGGCCAAGTACTGCAATTATCGGTGGTATCTTAACAGATATTGATGTTGTGTACGAGCTCTCAAATGCTAGTGGATTGAAAGCAAACATTATTGCTGCAGCTCGCGGTTTTGAAACACGCCCACCGAATCTTAATACTTTCTTCATTAACTACCTGAACAGTAATAATACTACTCAACAGTTTATTGGTGGTGAGCCATTAATAATAACTAAGTATGTATATAACGGATCTGTTCTAGTAGCTGAACTTCAAGAAGGTGGGGCTGGTGCAGACTCTGCTATTTGGTTGATCAATGTCACATCTCAATCTAGTCCGGTTGGAAAATCATTTGGTATTAGAGCGTCAGCAGGTGTTGTTTTCCAAAAAGGCCACTTCTTGTTTACAACAGACCAAACGTTGGTTGTTTCTAAATATACCGAGTCACCAAACGATCTTTCTGTTGGTTTTGAAATCTTAGAAAGCTTGGTTAGTTCTTTACAAGACAATAGTCTAAATGATAATGCTAACGGATCTGCAAACGAAAATGCTCCAGGCGCCGATAGACTTAAAATGGTTCCAGTATTAGTAGTTAAAGAAACAGCTATCGCTGATGTTGATGCTGGGTTCTTTACTCTTATTCGTTATCAAAACGGGTCTGCTGTTACTTTGCGTGACGTTGCTCAATTCAATTCAATTGCTGAAGAGCTAGCAAAGAGAACATACGAAGAATCTGGTAACTACATCTTAGACAGTTTTAGAGTAGATTTAGATCGCAGAGACGCAGATCTAGTTGCACTTGTTGGTAAAGGTACTGCTTACATTAAAGGTTACCGTGTAGAAAATGGCGGTAAAGTAGATTTTACCATAGATCAGATTTCTAATACTTCTATACAACAGAATCAAGCAACGACTGTTGACTATGGTTCTTATTTAGATATTGTAGATATTAGTGGCACAATAGATATTAATTACGGTACAGTAGATCTCCAAAACACAGTAAGTGGCAAAATCGGCGAAGCTTACGTTAAAAACATCACACCAACTAAAATTTACTTGTTCGGTGTTAAAATGATTTCGCCTAACTCTTTCAGCGAAGTTGTTAGAGTTGTAGGTACTTCTGGTGTAGTTACAGTAGCTGCAAACGCAGTAGTCAAAAACATTAGAAAATCTCCAGTAGTATTTGATACAGGCACTCCTTACATCAAAGAAATTACTGATACTATTCTTCCAGTAAGAGCTCAATCAGCTGTTAGCATCGTTGCTAATGAGATTGAGCTTACAGCAGCTATTGGTGAAGATTTTGGGTTAGACCAAAGCGATATTCTCGTAGTTGATAGCTCGAATACACTAATTCCAGTAGTCTCTTTTGCTAAATCTTTGAACAACTCTGTATTAACTATTACGCTTGCTTCTGGTGCAACTGGTACAGGCACAGTTTATTACAACAAACGCTTTACTACAGCAATTCCTCATAGTAAAGCTGCAGTACAACCATATATTAAAATAAATTATTCTACAGGTACCACTAAGTACAGCTTAGGTTTCCCTGATGTTTACAAAATTGTAAGTATTACTACTGGTCCTGGTGGCACAGATTTTACTAACAGCTTTAAACTTCAAACAAACCAAACCGATCACTTTTATGATATCTCGTACATAGAATATATTCCCGGTCGCGCTGCACCAGTAAACGGTCAACAACTAGTTATTCAACTAGGAGTGTTTGAAGTCAACACTTCTGCTGGTGATTATTTCTTCACAATTAATAGCTATAATATTGACGACGCAACACTAGTGTTACCAAGTGGGTTTATCAGATCTTCAGATTTAGAAACTTACAAAGCGTCTAACTCAGATATCTACAATTTAAGAAATTGCTTTGACTTTAGACCATACGTAGATAAAGACGCAGTAGTTGATTACACTGATACTACCATTAGTTCTGCTGGTATAGTAACAACTGCGGTTAGTGCTTATAACAAAACATTCAGTGGCAGTTATGTGGTTCCAGCTTTACAAGCTACTATTACTTCCGATATTGAAAATTATTTGTCGCGGGTTGATGCTATCGTATTCGATTCTTTCGGTGCTGCTAAACTTATTAAAGGCGAAGAAGACCAAAACCCAGTTACACCAAAAATAGCTGAAGACCAACTTGTTGTATCTGAGATTTATATTCCTGGCTATCCTGTGCTATCTCAAAAAGAAGCATCAGAGCAAGGTAAATTCTCTTGTGCAGTTCAACTAAAATCTGTTGGTACTAAGAACTATACTATGCGCGATATCGAAAAAATCGAAAAGCGTATTGAAGGTTTAGAATACTACATCAGTTTAAACCAGTTAGAGCAAAGTTCGGAAAACTTATTAGTTCTTGACGAAAATGGATTATCAAGATTTAAGAACGGCTACATTGTAGACCCAATGAACGACGGGCAAATCGCTAACACCGAAGATCCAAGCTACAAAGCTGCTATTCACTTTGATAAAAAAATCCTTACTCCTGCTCTAAATACATTCTCACTAGATTTAAAATATTCATCTGGTTCGGGCGCGTCTATTTTCCCAAGTGTTAATGAAGCTGAAGTTGCAACACTAAGCAGAAATGCTAATGTGAAATTGCTAGGACAACCGTATGCAACAAACTTCAGAAACTGCGTATCTAACTTCTGGAAGTATGACGGCAACGTTCAAATATCGCCTAGCCACGATATGGCTCACGACACGATACAAAACCCAGTCCCATTAGAAATTGATTTAGTTTCAGTATTCCAAGATTTACAAGAAACTTGGCCACTAACCGGTGTTAACTGGGGTGGAGTTACTGAAGGTGCTTCTTCAACGGTTAGACAGGGAAACAGAACAACTACGACGACTCCTAGATCTCAAGCTGGGGTTATTTCTGAGCTATTGGTAAACGACGGTGGTTTGAACGCTGTTGGTGATTTTGTTACTAACGTTGCTTTCCAGCCATATATGAGAAGCCGAGATATTAAAATATTCATATCTGGATTGCGTCCTAGCACAAGACACTATTTCTTCTTTGACGGTGTTGATGTAAATACACATGTTAAGCCAGGAGCACCATCTGCGCAAAATGCACGAAATGTTCAAAGTTTTGGTGCTAAAGGTGCCGCAGTTACAACAGATGCTAACGGAATTCTGAGGGCAGTATTCACGATCCCGCAAGGTCAATTCTTTGTTGGTGACAGAATATTGACAGCTGTTGACACAGACCAGTATTCAAGCATCGATTCTGCATCTACTTCAAAAGGAACTATTGCATATCACGCTTATAATATTACACAAAGTAAAACTACTGTTTCTACAAGAATGCCAGAATTTGATGTTGAAGAAACTCAGACATCAAGAAACCTAGCTGCTCGTGTTACTAGTGTTACAACTGATCCACTAGCTCAAACATTCTTTATTAAGCAAGGTATGGGTCGCGGATCTAGCAGCGTGTTTATCTCTAAAATAGATCTTTACTTTAAGAGAAAAAGCAATGTTAACGGGGCAACAGTTACTTTAAGAGAAGTAGTAAACGGTTATCCTTCTGCAATTATTCTACCATTCTCTAAAATACATTTATCTCCTACTGATATAACTGTTTCAGATGATGCTATTGGTATAACAGAAGTTTTCTTTGACGCGCCAGTTAGAATGGATGTTGAAAAAGAGTACGCTGTTGTTATACAACCAGATGCAAACGATCCCAACTATCTAGTCTTTACTTCTAAAGTTGGCGGTCTTGATCTTACAACTGGTGCTACAAAAGGCCAAGCAGTTGTTATGGACTGGGGTGATGGTGTTCTATTCACATCTACGAATAACAGAGCTTGGAATTCAGTACAAGACGAAGATCTTAAGTTTACACTTTATCGTCACGACTTTAACGCGGCAACAGGCACCGTAACACTTACAAACGATGACCATGAATTCTTTACTCTAAGTGATTGGGATGGAAGATTTACTGCAAACGAGTTTGTTTATAAACAAATCGATGTTGGGTATACTGTAAGTATGGTTCAAGGAACTAGTGTTCTTACTCAATCGGGCAACGACTTTACTGCTGATTATTCCGCTGGTGATTATATTCTAGTAATCGCAAGTGGTGGAGCTTCATCTGATATATTTAGAGTTGCAAGTGTTGATAGTGCAACTCAAATAACTACAGATAAACCATGCTCATTCAATGGTGCAAATGCTTCAGGTATCCCAATTGTAGCTGGTATTATTTCTCACTATAACAAATACACAGCTTCAGAACTTCACATTAAAAAGAGTTCTGCAATCGCGTCTAAAAAGTTTGCGATTGGCGACGTACTTACTGGGTTCACTAGTGGAACAGAAGGAACGATTGGCACAATTGATAACATCAATTTAAGCTATATCCAACCACTGATCCAAAAAGCAAATGATTCTGTGACAACAACTACTATTAACGGTACTTTCGCAGATCCTTCTAATGTTATTAATACATATAACATGCCGTTGAAATTTGGTGCTTCTAACTACTTCACTAAAAAAGGTGTGGTCATTTACAGTAAATCAAATAACTTTGTTACTCCAAAACCATTTAGTATTAACGTTAATATGTCTAACGCTTCCAACTCTACTTCAACTCCTGTTGTTGATTTAGAACTGTCCACACTGTTAGCATACCAATTTAAAGTTACAAATACTCCAGCTACCACATCTAAATATATTTCTAAGACTATTGAATTAGCTGAAGACTTAGACGCCGAAGACTTGAATCTTTATCTTACAGGATACAGACCAAACGGTTCAGATATTAAAGTTTATATCAAGCCACAGCATGCTCAGGATAGCTCAGCGTTTGATACAATCGATTGGGTTGAATTAGAACTATCTGAAGGTATCAATACTTATTCTTCATCTTCTAATTTAAATGATTATAAAGAATTTAGATACAAAGTTGCAGATGCTAATAAAACCACAGGTGTTATCACTTACACGAGCGCAAGCGGCACGTTTGTTGGATACAGAAAATTCGCTATTAGAATCGATTTAATAGCAGACAGTATTCACAACGCACCATTTGTAAAAGACTATAGAGGGATTGCTTTAACATGATAAAGACTCAGGCGTTAATCAGAGACGAGAATACTCGAGCCATCTTAAATACTGACTTGGTTGCTCTTAATAAATATAAGGCAGAAAGGGCTTTACATCGTAAAGTCGAAAGCTTAACAACAGAGCTCGCTAATGCTAAATTGTGTCTTTGTGCAATTGGCGAGCGCCTAGATAAGATAGAGAATAATTAAATGTCAAAACCATTAATTCAAAATATCATAACGACACAAACATTTCAGAATTGGTTTGACAAGACTAATGAGATGGTTGATATCATGCGCGATTCTGCCGTTACTGCTTCAGTAACGGGCGATACAACTACTGGCGATACAACCATTATCGGCGAGTTTACTGCAAATAATGTTGTAGTATTTAATGAGTTACTTACAGATTATGTCGAAGCTAGAACACCGGCATCTAGTATAGCTTTTGCTTCGCCAATTACTATCACACCTTCACTGTCACCTATTGCTGCTACATTTACATACGGTGCATCAGGTGGTCGTACAAGATATACCGATGGAACTCTTTCTTGGGATATTGGCTTCGACAATTCTACTGCGGCTAATTTCGAGATGAACCATCTCGCCGGTGGGCAATTTTCACTATCGCCTGCTGGTGTGTTAACAGTTCCTAGTATCGTAACATCAGCTGATATTACAATCGGCACTAGCTTAACTGTAGATCAACTTATAGCAAATAATGCAGTTTTTACTACTGCAAGCGGCGCGTTTGCCGGAACATTAACAGGTAACGTTATTGGTGACGTCTATGCTCCGAACGGCACTACTAAAGTATTTGAAAATGGAAATGGAACAAACATTCCAGCAACTTTTACAGGTAACGTGAATGGTACAGTAAGTTCATTAACAAATCATAAAACAACTAATCTTGTAGAAGGCACAAATTTATACTACACTGATGCAAGAGCTCAAGCAGCAATAACAGCTTCTACGGGTGTAACAGTCACTGGTGGCGTAATTTCAATCGGGCAGTCGGTAGGTACAACAGCTAATGTAACATTTGGTGCTGGTGGGACTGAAGTAGCTGTTTCTGCGAATGGTCAAATTGTTGCAACTGGTGATATTACTGCTTTTGGATCTATCTCTGATATGAGACAAAAAGAAAATATCAAACCAATTACTAATGCACTAGATAAAGTTTCACAACTTGGTGGTTATACGTTTAATTATAAGCGTGATAAAGATACGCCAATGACAGGCGTAATGGCACAAGAGCTTTTAAAAGTTTTACCAGAAGCCGTTTACGAAACAACAGATCGAGAAACTGGAGAGCATATATATGCCGTTAGACACGGAAACGTGATTGGTTTATTGATTGAAGCAATCAAGGAATTGAACGAAAAAGTAGGTAAATAATATGCCGATTAAAACTTCAGGTGCTTTAAAATTTACGGAAATACACACAGAATTTGCTACCCGCGGCGGAAATTTTGATCAAAAACCTTACGCATTATCGGAGTATCGTGAATTAGAAGCCGGCATCGGGCTTCCGCAGTCTGGCGCGATTGCTTTCAGTGATTTCTATGGCAAATCAAATACTATATTCGTAACAGGCGCGCAATGGGAAGCAATTTCTGCGGCAAAAATCAATACTCTTAGTAACATCGTAAACTGTAATCTATGGAATGCACTAGTTAGCATGGGCTATACTGACCCGACCAGACGCTACGATATAACCATCCCAGCTAATTATTATTTGTGGGCTGATTCTGTATCGAAAGCTGGCTTAACTATTCCAACAGACATGTCAGGCGCGATCACCCTGCGAAACAGTGGTAATATTATCGGCAGAGGCGGAAATGGTGGAGGATCTGGTGGCGGCGGCGGAGCTGGTGGTCCAGCTTTGAAAATATTAACTACTACTGCATCTATTACACTTATAAACAATTCTTCTGCATATATTGCAGCTGGTGGTGGCGGCGGCCAAGGCGGCCAAGGTGCTGGCGGTGGCGGTGCTGGTGGCGGAACCGGCGGATCAGGCGGTGGTGAAACCAAAAATGGTGGTGGTGGCGGTGGAGGTTCTTTAAACGCAAACGGCGGTAATGGTGGCAATGCGTCCCAAGCAGGCGGCGGGTTCGGAGGAGGATCTGGCGGTGCAGGCGGTGGCGCAGATCAGGACAATAGATGTTGCAACGATAGTGGAGCAGCCGGTGGTGGCGGTGGCGGAAGAAAACTTCCGGGTACCGGTGGATTAAATAACGGTAACTATGACGGAGCTGGTGGCGACGGCGGAGATTCAAATAAGGTTGGTGGTGCACGAACCGGAGCAGCTGGTTGGGGTGGTGGCGGATGGGGTGCTGCTGGCGGTGGTACTTCGGGCGGGGCAGGCGGGGCAGCTATAACTACAGCCGCAGCGAATGTTACTGTAACTAATAATGGTTCTATATGGGGAACAGTATAATGAATCCTAGGAAATTTGCGTATGATGTAGAAAGTGGGTGGTGTGGCTCAGCACATTTATATTTTGAGCGGTTTGTTCCTGATAGTGTAACTACTGTACGTGCGTTAGAACGGTTTATTTTAAATGATACAGAATACGCAACACGGGTTGCGGCTTTGCACGTAGAACTAGGCACAACATTTGAGATTACAGATCGCAGAAGAGCATTTGCTACAGTACGATCCAAGAAACAAAGAGAAGGTGTTATTCAACGTTGTGGAGATTTGGTCGGATCAGATGAATATAGACTAATAAACCAAGGCAGCAATGTTATATATAAAGGTAAGCTTGCCGATATTGAAACCTTACAAACGGTAGAATATGATGACGCGCAATGGTGGTTCGCGAGAGGTATAGATGGAACTCTATTAAATAACGAAGAAGAAGTATTAGAGTACAATAGTTCTATAGTACGACAAAGACAATATCACGATGCGGCAGACAATTTGTCAGTATGGTTAGAAGAATAAAGTTTAAATAAATTTAGTAGAGTGGCTCATAACTAGCCCAGACCTCCACCCTATTTTTATAAATAAAAGAAAACACATAAGGGTATCCACGCATGTCAAAGATTTCAGAATTAGGTACAATCAAAGGTGCCAATACTCGCTCTGAAGACCTTTTTGTTATCGTTAACCTTATCCAAGGCGATGACGGTACTAAAAATATTACTAGAAAAGAACTTGTCGCGGCGATTCAGTACGAAATCTTCGATAGAATAACCATCACTGGCGGAAATATATCTGGTGTTAGAATCTTCAATTCGACAATTGAAGACAATATAATGAACCGCAATACGTTCAACGACGGAACTATTGATTCATCTTCTATTATTGCTAGTGACATCACTGGCGGCACGATGAAGGATACTGCCGTATCAAACGTTTCTATTCTTACATCAGACTTCACGAATGGTACTGGTAATAATAACGTATTTACAAACACCATTGTAGACTTTGGAGCTTTAAATAACTCCACCGGTAATAACGACGTATTTACTAACTCTACAATTGATGATTCTTTTTATAATAGAGTTACCATTGAAGGTGGTACAGCTAATAACCTAATTCTCACAAATATTACTATTGATGAACTGATTCTAGAAGATGCTCTCATCTCGAACAGTGTAATCATTACAACAGATTTTTCAAACGGTTCAATCTCTGATTCTACCGTAGCAAACGTTGCTATCTCAGATTCAAGTTTCGCAAACGGAAACATTAGAGATACAGATCTAGACAACGTAAATATTACAAATTCTAGATTCTCTAACGGTGAGATCTGGGATACTATTCTTTCTAATAACACTATCATCACAACTGTTATTACTGACTCTACATTCTCAAACGGTGCAATCTCTGATTCTACTGCTAACAATATCACTATTACGAACTCTGATTTCTCGAATGGTACTGGTACTGATAACACATTCACTAATCCTATATTAGAAAATGCAATTTTAACTGGTGCAATGAATAGTGTTATTGCTACTAATATTTCAATCGGAAGTTCTACTTCTGAAGATCTAATACAGCAAAGATCATCGATTAAAAACTCAGATATTTCAGAATCAGTTATAGCTAATTCAACTATTAATGAGTCAGAGCTTGTTGACTTTGATATGAATCTTACTAAAGTCTTCGAGCCAATGCTTGATGAAGATAGTTACTTTGCTCTAAAGAACGTCAAGACTGGCGACACAGAGAAAATGACTTACCGTCAATTATACGACGAGTTCTCCAAGAAGACAGAAAAATCTCTTAAAGTACACGTTGCTTCAGACGGTAATGATGATTATCCAGGTACAATTCTACAGCCAGTTCGCACACTAAAGCGCGCAGAGCAACTTGCTTTACAAAAAGCTGGTGGTTCATACGATCGTAACGATATTAATAACGCGGTGCATATCTCGGTAGGTCCTGGTACTTACTATGTTGATGAACCAATTGTGTTACCTGATGATTGTTCAATGACTTCAACTGCTGGTCAGTATGCTACTGTTATTCAGAAGTTGCCTGGTTACGAAAAAACAAACGGTGTTCTAGTTGGTTCTGGCAACTACGTTCAAGGTTTTGGTTATATGAACTTTGAGGTTGATAACTTTGACCAACCTGAAGGTGGCTTCGCTATTGCATACCGTCCAGGTGCGTTGCTAAGACGTTCTCCTTATATACGAGACAGCACCCAGCTTTCAAACTTCAACCGTTTAGATGTTGAGCCACCTTTAAATCCATTCAACACTAAAGGTACAATCTTAGACTTAGGCCAAGAATTCTACTTAGTTGCTGGACATAGTCCTCAAAGTCAGTTTGAAGTAGATGATGAAGTAACGTTCTCGTCTGGTGCCACAGGTTATGTTTCATATGTCTTAGATATTGATTCAGCTCGTCAGATTTATATTAGAAACCTTAAAGGTAACGTAGAAATTGGAGATATTCTTTATGCTCAACGAGGCGGTACAGGTACAATCGAATCAATCGGCATTGACGATTTCCCAAATAGATTGGTTGGCCGTGGTGGTGGTTGTCTTCTAGCTGACCGTGCTGTACTAGATACAGACTCACTTTACACATACGTATTATGTTTTGGTTTCACACCTCGTACTCAAAACGGTACAGGTTACGTTGCTAAGAATGGTGCTGGTGTTAACGGTATTGGTTCACTTTCAATCTTTACACGCCAAGCGTTCTTCGCACTAGACGGTGGCCAAATGACTTTGAACAACTCAGGTTCTCAGTTTGGTGACATCTCAATGCGTGCTCGTGGTAGCACAGTTATTATTAGACCGGCAAACGCAACTCAAGTTGAATTAATTGCTGATAATACTTTTGCTGATACTCTTGAAGCAAGCAAAGACTTAATCATAGATAACATGGTTGATTACTTGACTGCTAACACAACAACAGGCTTTAACGGTGCGCCAGGTCTTGGTTACCAAGGTTATAACGCAGACAAGTGTTTCAGAGATTCAGGATTAATTGTTGATAGTGCATCGTACGACGTTGCTACAGACGGCAACTACTGGGGTCGGTTAAACGGTATTACATATCGTTCGCCAATCTCATACATCGTAGTAAACGATCAGATGACCGAAACAGTCGGTTCTATTAATCATATCAAAGGCGAAATAAACCACATCTTTGCCCAAGAGCAAAATGCAGAAGTATTAACCCGTTTAGACAGATCTCTTGACCAGACATTGAATATTCTTCAGAATGGCGAAGCCGCTGCTGATCCTATTATCTTCGCAGATACTGGTGATCAAGACGCGGTTGCAGCTCGCGAAGTTGTTCAAGATAACAGGTCAATGATCATTGATGAATTCGTAAGCTGGATCGACAATAACGAAGAGTTCTACGCATACGATAGCGTTAAGTGCGAACGTGATATTCAAGAATATATCTTGCCAGCTACTAAGTTCGACATGATGCTTGATACTAACTACAACGCAGTTACTACAGGCTTAGCTTATTACGTTAACACTGCAAGAACAACTCTTGAAAATCAAAGAAACGAAACAGTTGCGTCATTTGAGAGACTACGCAAAACAACTGATAATCTTATTCAAGCTAACTCTGCACCAGCAGCAGTTGATGCATATAAGTCATTCAATACAATTATTAATGCTCTTAATAATTCTGGTACAAAGTATACACCAACTAAAGCAACATACGATGCAGCAACTGGCCGCATGGTTATTACAATCGGTACTCACGATTTAACAGTTGGCAGATATGTAAATCTTGCAAAAGAAAGCTTTACATTCAAGTGTTCTAGCGATAATTATAAGACTGAAATCAGTCATCCTAGAGTTTCAGAAAAAGCTTACCTTGCAGCACTACCTATTATAGAAGTATCTGCAAAAACTATCACTGTAAATCCAGGATTAACTGCTGCAAACTATGAACACGTATTTGTAAGTGCTTTAGATAACGCAGTATCAGTAATCGGAGAACAAATTACATTCTCAGACAATGCTAACATTGCAGTAACTAAGCGTAATGCTCGTAAGCAACTTCAAGTTAACAGAGAGTTCATACAAGACTACATGATGTGCTGGGTAGATGACGAATTCTACTTCTACGATAGTAAGAAATGCCACAGAGATACAGAGCAGTATATATTGCCAGCAGTCCAAAGAGACTTAATGCTTGGTACCAACTATAACTCGATCCAAACTGGCGCGGCATATCGTACTAAGTCTGGTGAAGTTAGTGTTACTGATCAATTAATTCAAACAGTTGGTTCTATCAACTACTTGAAATCAGAAACTGCTGCATTGCTTACAAATACAATCGCCGAAGACAGAGCTAATCAAGCTTTTGATGAAATGACTAGATTGCTTAATAATAACGGCAAGAAGTATACTCCAACAAATGCTGTATATAGTCCTGCTTCAGGAACTACTGTAATTACAATTGGTTCACACGACTTTAATATTGGTGACAGTATTTACTTAGAGCCTAACAGCTTAACATTTACTTGTGCGCTTGATAGCAATGCTACTGAGCACACATATCCAACAACTACATTCATAAAATATACTCCAACTGGTGCTACATACGATCCAGCAACTGGAGAGTTTAGCGCAACAATCGGTGCAAATGCTCTTAAAGCTGGCGATCTTGTAGAGTTCAAGCCGAGCAGCATTGTGTTTACTTGCACTATGGATAACAATGTAACAAATCATCCTGCTCCTGAATCACATCACCCATTCTACAAGAAACAAATCGTAATTGATAGAGTTGAAGGTACTACCATTTATATGAATGTTGGGGGAGTCACAAATGGTGGCGGAGTTCATACCTTTGTATCAGCCGCAACTAATGCTATCAACGCAGAGAAAAGACATCCTGCTTATAAAAAGCCAGTTGTAATTTCTGACAGAGATGCTACAACAATCACTATTAACGTCGGCGAGTCAAGCGACACATCAGTACATACCTTTGTATCTGCAACAGCAAACGCGGTTCGTGAAGCTGATATGTGGGAAGGTAAGTTTACTCCACAAACTGCCACATACGATCCAGTATCAGGCGACATGGTATTAACCATCGGTTCACATGATTTACCAGTTGGAAAATGGATTCAAATTGCACCAGAGTCAATGATCTTTAGTTGCGATGTTGGTGGCGTAACAGGCACAGATGCTGCTCCATTATACGACCATCCTGCTTATAAAGAGCCAGTAAGAGTTAAAGCAGCTACTGCCGATACTATTACGGTCAACGTTGGTAACGCAAATGGACATGCTAACAACCACACATTCGTAAGTGCTGAAGTTGATTGTATCGATGCTAACGCTCTTTACTTCGCTGATCCTGCTAAAGTATTAAAATCATTTACTCCTACTGATGCTACATACGATCCAGTAACTGGTGTATTCGTAGTAACTATTGCAGGCCACGGTCTTACTACTGACGATCATATCGAATTACAACCACAAAGCTTCGTATTTAGTTGTGCAGCAAACGGTGGTGGTAATGATTTCTCTCCACGTATTGGCGATTATGCATACAAGTTACCGCTTAAGATTGATTCTGTAACAACAGACACAATTACAGTTAACTGTGGTTCTGCTGGAACAAATACAGATGTGCATACTTTTGTAAGTGCTGACGAAGGCGCGGTCGTTAAGGTTAGTTCTACAACTCAAGGTGTATATGCTAGCAGAATTCTTCAGAAGAACAAGGCATATCTTCAAGCAGAAGTTACAGCTTGGCTAGATAATAACTACTACACATACAGCAAAGCCAAATGTGAACGCGATACTGGTATTATCTTAAATGCCGTAGCAAGAGACGTTGTAACAGGTTCTAATGTTAACGCAATTTACACCGGCAAAGGTTACCGCATTGGTACTGTTGGTGCAAACAACTTAGTTAATACTCAACTTGTTCAAACAACTGGTGCTATTACTTGGTTAAAAGGTAAAATCAATACTGACGTAATCGCAAATGCTACTTCAATCTCACGATCTGACGCTGCATTCGATGAAATTATCGACATTATGACTAACGGTAATGCTAACGCTGATGAATTATACTTTGGTGAGGAAGCGGTTTCACCTGCTCACCGTATGGCTCGGGGTGCATTACAAGCTAACAGAACGTTTATCCAAAAAGAAATAGTTGCATGGATTACAGCAAATTATCCTACCTTCACATATAACACTGTTGCTTGTGAAAGAGATATGGGTATCTTTGTTGATCTAGCTTCATGGGATATTCAACATGGTTCAAACGCTGCTACTGCTTCAAACGCGAAACTATATTTTGAAAATGCTATTCCAGTATTATCTGATAATGAAGTTGTTCCAACAAGTGAAGCTTACTTCTTTGCTGCAGACCTAATTGGCAAAATCGTTAGAAACGAAGTTGTAACCGCGTTGAATGTAACAAATACTCAAACAATCGTTGAGACAACAACATTCACACCAACAGATGCTACATACGATCCAGCAACTGGTGACTTCGTAATGACAATCGCTGGTCACGGAATGAAATTAAATGATCGTGTTACTTTAGATCCTAACTCGTTCGCATTCACTTGTGCTATGGATGGCGACAACGCTTCTAAAACTTATCCAAGAGGCGGCATTGATCAATTTGCAAATAAAACATACTCTATTAAAGCAAAAACAACAAACACAGTTACTTTAGATGCTGGCGCGTCTGGTCCTAACAAATACTTTACTCCATCAGCAGCAGATTATAATGCATCAACTGGTGATATGGTAGTAACTGTTGGGCAGCACGGTCTAGGAGTTGGAAGAAACGTTGTATTAGAAAACAACTCGTTCACATTTACTTGTGATCAAGATGCTAACGTAACTCAACATACATATCCTCGTGCAGGTTCAGATCCATATGCCGGAGCATCAATTACAATTACTGCAGTTGGTTCAACAGGTCATACACCAACTAACACTGACTACAATCCAACAACTGGTGATACTGTTCTTACAGTTGCTAGTCACGGATTTAGCAATGGCGATTACGTCTTACTAGAAGATAGCTCACTAACATATACATGTGTACTTGACGGTAACAGAGTTTCAAAATCTTATCCAAGAGCTGGAAGTGATTATGCTTCGGGTCGTTGGTTACAGGTTTCTGATGTTACAACAAATACGTTTAAAGTTAATGTAGGTCCTTCATCATATAGAGGCGCGCATACATTCATCTCAGCAACTACTAATGCTGTTAAACGTCAAGACGGAACCTTTACAATTAATGTAGGAGATGCAGGCACTGCGTCTGGTTCGGTACACACATTTGTGTCAGCAACTACTGATGCTATTAAGCATGAACCACAATCACTACACACTTTTGTAAGTGTTGCGGCTGACGCGGTTAAAGTTGCTAATATGGCTGAAGCTTATACACCAGCTGGTATTGATTATAATCATATCACTGGTGTGATGGTAATGACATTAGGTTCACACGCTTTAACTGAAAATGATTATGTAATCTTCGATGAAAACGCGATTACACTTAGCTGCGCAAGCAATGGCGGTGGCAACTTATCTCACCCAAGGCCAACAGATCCAATCTTTAATAAGCCAGTTAGAGTTGACGCAACTACAGCAACTACTATTACATTACAAGTCGGCCCAGCAAAGATTGACGCAGTACATACATTTGTGTCAGCCACAGCAAACGGTGTAAGAAGATCTATCAAGCCAAGCGTTGCTGCTGAAGTTGAAAAGTTATTCTACGATCTTGGAGATACTATCCGTAAAAACGATGGTACAATTGCAGCAATTTCTGAGCCAAGAATCGAGTCATTAACCTCGGCTTATGCACCAGCTATTATTGCAGATTACAAAGCTATAAATGGTCAAGCTCCTAAGTATCAAACAGAAATCATTAAGTATATCAGTGAAACATATAACGGTCTAGGCTACGATGAAGCTAAATGTCCAAGAGATGTTGGCTATATTGTTGATGCAATCTCAGAAGACTTAGAGTACGGCGGAGATGTTGCAACAGTACATTCTGCAAATTACTATTACAATGGTGCAATGAGTGTTCTTGAGCCATATTCAATGTTACCTACTAAATTAGCGTTCAATCATATCGCTGATGTAGTCGAAAAAGTTGTTAAGAACGTGGTAAACGAACCAATCTTTGGTGCTCGCTTTACTCCAACTAACGCAACCTACGATACAGCAACAGGAATATTAGTAGCAACAATTGGTACTCACACATTAACAACTGATGATTACATTTGGTTTACTCCAGATGCGATTACTTTCAGCTGTGATACAGGTTCTGGACCTACCAACCACGCCTCACCAGAAGCACACCATCGCTTCTACAATAAGGCTTGCCCAGTCATTGGGGTTACATCAACAACTATTACATTGTGGGTAGGCGGCTTCGCTGGTGGCACTGCGCATACGTTTGTAAGCGCATTGACTGATGGATTTAGCCAGATCAATGGTAACCTTGTATATCAAAATGTTGCACTACCTGCTGCTGATGCAGCCACAGGTACTGAAGCTAAGAGACTTACAAACGTAATTGCTGAAGTTGTAGATGATAGATTAGTAATTCCAGGTTACACTGGTTCACTTGATATTTCAGTCGGTCAACAAACCCCGTATCCGTTACCAATAGCGAATCCTCTTACAGCTCCTCTTATGGAACCAAGCAGAACATATGCTCGTAAATCATTACAGTGGAATCGCGAATTTATTCAAGAAGAAGTTGTCCGGTTTGTTAAAGATAACAACTACACTTATGATGAAGCTAAGTGTGCCCGCGATGTTGGGTTCATTATCGATGCAATTGCAAGAGATGTTCAGACTGGTTCTGATTATCCTTCACAATACTATGGGCGCGCTTATAGAGTAGGTACTGCTCTTGCTAATAATGTTATTACTGAGCAATTAGCAGAAACAGTAGAAGCTATCGAATATGTTCAAGCTGATATATTAGCAAGACTGACCGGTACTGCATTAACTAGAGCAACAGCAGCATTTACTAATGTTATTAATATCATGAAAAACGGTACTGCAGGTATTACTTACAACTTTGGTGCTGCAAACGTAGGTAGCTCAGATAGTTCTGCTACAACAGGTTTGATCTTGAATCAAGCATTCTTGCAAGAAGAAGCTATTAAATGGATCGCGGTCAACCACGGTTCATTGGTGTATGATGAAGCTAAATGCAGAAGAGATGTTGGATTCTTGATTGAAGCGGTTGCTTTCGATATTAGACATGGTTCTAATGTTGGTGTACGCGACTTTGCTAAATTATACTTCGAAAACGGGATCAACGTTGGATTACCTCTAGCACAAAGAGCACCAACTGCTGAACTGTATGCTCACTTAGGTGTAGTAGCAGAAAAAGTTGTTCTTAAGCAAGCAGTTACTCCTTCAACTGGAAACGTAGTAGCTCAGGTAACCTCTGGATTCGGTAACGTAGTTGGATCATCTGGTGTTGAGGTTGAAGCCTTAATCACGATAGTTAAAGATATTATTGCCGAAGATTCATTAATCAATCTTCCACAAGCGCGTGAAGCAGCAGTAACTGATGGAGCTGCAACTGGTTATGATCAAGAGGCTTCAGTTGCCATTATCCTCGGTCGTAAAGATGCACTTGGCGGAGCAGTTGTTCAATACTTAAGTGATAACTTTGCCTTCTTGCAATACAGCGAAGAGAGATGTCGTAGAGATACAGGATATATTGTGGACGCGATTTCACACGATATCCAATACGGCGGTAATTCTGCAATGCACGCAACTGCTGAGCTTTACTTTAAGAACGCAGTAAATATCTTGCCAATTGACCAACGTCAAGCAACAAGAGAAGCATTCGAATATATGGGCAAAGTTGTTCAACATGTTATTCGCAACGAAGCAGTACCACGTAAAGTTGGCAAGCAATTCAGTCCATCAACTGCGTCGTACGATCCTGATACAGGAATCTTTACTGCTACTCTTGGTTCTGGTCATAATCTTAATGTTGGCGATTATGTGCAAATTGCTCCTAATAGCATAGTATTTACATGTTCTTTAGATGGTGATGTTGCATTGCACCCAAGCCCACAGGCAAACGACCCGTACTACAATGCTCCAAACATTATTACTGCAAGATCTGCAACAACTATTACATTACAAGTTGGTAAAGTTCCTTACGGTAGAGGTGGTGGTGCGCATACATTCGTAAGTGCGTCGGTAAATGCTATTTCGCACATCATTGGTAACCCAGTGAAACAAGAAATGCCAACTCTAGCAGCTAGAAGAACAATCGCTGCTGAAGCTATGAACCTTACATTAATGTTAGCCAAGGTTGCTGATGATAATAATCCTGGCGCAATCCCAGCTAGAGTCGAGCCATTCATTAATTGGATCGATGCTGATATGCTTGCAGAAAAGCATGTTATCGATAATGCTACTGTTCAAATGGCAACTAATCTTCAGACATACATCTACAATACTTACAACGGTATTAGTTACTCTAGAGAAAAATGCCGTAGAGATGTTGGCACAATGATCGATGCTATCTCACACGATGTTAACTACTCAACAAACTATGCAACAATTAGAACTGCTGAACTTTACTTTGTAAATGCTATATCAATCTTACCAGCAGATCAAAGACAACAAACTGCTAAGTTCTATACTGAAATGGCTAACACAATTGGTGATGTTGTAGTCGGTAACACCGTTAACACAACAATCTTAGGCCACTCTTCAGCATCGCAAGATTCAACAACTTACTCAGCTGCTACATCAGTAGAGCAAGAAGAAGTCAAGGATCTAGTAAGAATTGTAGAAGACGCAATCAGAAGAGATAGCATCGATGCTATCCCATCTATTGTTGAACCTAATACTTCTTGGGTTGAAGCTAGCAGAGTTTGGGCAGGTCAAGCAATCGATGATAACCTTAGTAAATTGTCTGATGACATTACTCAATTCTTGAAAGATACATTTACAATTATTGATTACTCTAAAGCAAAATGTCGTAGAGATGCTGGTTATATTCTAGACGCGATGTCTTGGGATCTTAATTATGGCGGCAACTTAGCGACAAGATGGAATGCAAACTTCTACTTCTGGAATAACGAATTAAGAGTTCCTGAGGATACAAGAGTTGCAACTGCTCAAGCATATCGCCAACTTGGTAAGATCGTAAGTCAAGTAGTTTTGGGTGAGTATCCTGGTCAGACAATTAGAACTGAGCTCGGTACTGAAGTACAATCTACTCAAGCTGACGAATTAGGAATGATCTTCTACAATGCATTGTTCTATAATAACGTTAACAAGCTTGGACAAACTAAATTACCAAACTTTGCTTGGGAAACTAATAGAACGTTCAAATTCGCTAAAGATATTCTTACTAATAATAAGATTAGAATCCAGCGCGAAGTTCAACGATTCATTACTTCTGAATACAAGTTTATCGATCTACCAAAAACTTATCGTGACGGAGGCAACTTCCTTAAACTTATCCAGAACGACTTCAGGTTTGAAGATCCAGTATTGGGTCCAATAGGTGGTGATAGAGCTTCAAGATCTTTTGTTGGCGCATTGTTTAATATTAATGCACAACACGTCTTCCCAGTATTTAATCCACCAGCAACATTTACTAACTGGCGCAAACTGAGATTCAAAGGTACGCTAGCTAATGCAACAATACGTGATGCACTAACGGCAGTTGCTAATCATGGTGTTAAACGTTGGGACGCATACATTATCCCAACTAACAATACTACAAATCGTTATATTGGTGATATTACATATTGGACAGGTACAGTATGGACTGCTCCAGGCGCAGTTGGGGCTAATAATACTGATTTACTTGACGCGTTCATTGGGGCTTGGACGCAGATGAAAACTTATATAAATAACAATATCGCTACAGATCAACCGCAAAGAGATATGGTAACCGAATTGATTGATAACGTAATTATAGATAGTGTTATTAGACCAGACTTCTTGGTCTTTGGGTCACTAGTTGAATCCATTGCTCACCAGTTTAACGGAGCTTCAGCAGGTGTTAACAGAAACGCCTTGCCACTTAACTTCAGAAACGTCGGTGCAGCAATTGGTGCTAATGCTTCAGTACTATCAGAAAACGGCGGCCGCATCAGATGGTCTGGGTCAGACGAATTAAACAACCAGTATTTCGCGCGCGGTCTTAAGATTAATGGTAGAACAGGTCGAATTGAAGGTCGGCCGTTCACATCATCAGTAAGAAAACTTGCAAGAAGAGCATCTAACTCAAGGGCATCTCTATAATGACAATTACAACAATAGTAACATCTCAGGCGCCAGATGCTAAACCAGTCGCCAAGTCTTTTACCTTGACGACTAACTGGCAAACGATGATTGAAGTACCAAACTATGAAGTACCGGAGCTTGTTTTCGGTGGTTCAACAACAGTAGAACCAGGAGTAGGCGAAGTTATTTCGCCTCTCATCTTATGTAACTTTACGGCTAACACCGTTGCTGTTGATGTAAGAACCCACAGGGAAGACGTTAACGCAGAATTTTGGATTATTAGAAATCTTCAAATTCCGGCTTATGACACAATTCCTTTACCGCTTAACGGTCAATTCTTTAAATCTGGTGATTTACTAGAAATTAAATGTGATACGAACTTAGCAGTAGATGCATCATTGTCCTTTACACTGGGTCAGTCTGAAGAGGATGATGTATAATGGCTTTTAGATCAATCAGCGGCAGTAAGATCGTTGGACAAGGACAACCGCAACAAGTCCCGATTCAATTAGATCCATCACCATATACAGGCGCTGTTGCCTATGGCTCAGACGGGCTAATTTATGTTTCTAATGGAACTGTGTGGACCGCAGTCGGTGCAGGCACTCAAGGTACTACTGGCGCAACAGGCATTGATGGTCCACAAGGTACACAAGGTACTTATGGACCTGGTTTTGATGTTATTGGTTCTGTTCCTGACGTAGATGCCAACAATGATCCAAGTATGCCAGAGCTGGACAGCTATATGCAACAAGGTACTCTTGGTACTGCTTTTCCAGGTGCAACCATCGGTCAAGGTGTTATTGATGATACTGACGATGAATTGTGGGTTTACGACGGAACATATTGGGTAAATGTTGGCTCGTTCCGAGGTGTTCAAGGTTTCACAGGTATTCAAGGTTTACAAGGCAATCAAGGTATTATCGGCGAAGAAGGTATCCAAGGCTCTCGTGGTTTCCGAGGATATCAAGGCACGCAAGGTATGCAAGGCTTTATTGGGATACAAGGCACTCAAGGTATACAAGGTATACAAGGCACCCAAGGTGTTCAAGGCACACAAGGTCTTCAAGGTCTTCAAGGTCTACAGGGTACTCAAGGTACTCAAGGTCCACAATCAATTCAAGGTACTCAAGGCTTTATTGGTGTCCAAGGCTTTTTTGGTTTCCAAGGCGCGCAGGGTACTGAAGGTACAAGAGACTACGCAGTAACCAACAACGGTAGCACAAATTATCTTGTTGATGGCGTAGCCCAGCCAACGCTTCATCTTATTCGCGGATTTTCATACAATTTTAATCTAACAGTTTCAGGCCACCCATTTTATATTAAAACAGCAGCCACAACTGGCACAGGCGATCAATATAACAACGGTGTTACTAATAACGGTGCTGAAACTGGCACAGTAAAAGTACAATTACCATATGACGCTCCAAATACTTTGTATTACCAATGTTCTATTCACTCTGCAATGGGTGGTGTAATTAATGTAAGTGATATTGGCCCGCAGGGTACTCAAGGTCTTCAAGGAACACAAGCATTTCAGGGTGTTCAAGGCACCCAAGGTCTTCAAGGTCTACAGGGTGCTCAAGGTATTCAATCTAATCAAGGTATTCAAGGTATTCAAGGCGATCTTGGTTTCCAAGGAACACAAGGCGATCAAGGAACTCAAGGTGTTCAAGGTCTTCAAGGTTACACTGGTATTCAGGGTATGCAAGGCGATCAAGGTACTCAAGGTACTCAAGGTTTCCAAGGCACACAGGGTTTCCAAGGTTACCAAGGCACACAGGGTTTCCAAGGTTTCCAAGGCGATCAAGGCACACAAGGTTTCCAAGGCACACAAGGTTTCCAAGGTGTTCAGGGAGCGGTTGGTCATTACGGTGGTTTAACTCACGAGTGGAACTTTGTAAGCAACATAACAGCATCTACTGATCCAGGTCTAAGCGGTTGGAAACTTAACACAAATGACATTTCGACTGCTACAATCTTAACGCTTGATGATATTCCTTTAGATAATTATACTAACGATATCGATGAAACGTTTGATTGGTTAGCTGCAATTCCTGGAGCTAATAAAGGTCTTATCGTAATCGAAAGTTTCGACGATGGTATTGGTCCTTCAGGACACCATCAGGTTGTATACGAATTCTCAGACTTTACTTGGGATGGTTCTGGCAAAACATTCGGTTGGTTTGACATAACTTATGTCGGAAATTATGGTATTACAAGTACAAGTTGGGCTACTGATGTAATCGGTGGTGGCCACGGTCCTAAAACTATTATTAACTTTGTTCCTCGCGGTGCAGCAGGTATTCAGGGTGATACTGGTGCACAAGGCTTTATTGGTTTTCAGGGCATGCAAGGCACCCAAGGTGTTCAGGGTCTTCAAGGAGATGTTGGTTTACAAGGCTTTACTGGCGCGCAAGGTATTGCTGGTGCGTATGGCGGGGCTTCATTTGAATACGACTTTACTCCGGACACTTCGCCAACAGGTCCTGCTTCAGGCTTAATTAAGTTTAATAACACCGATTTAACTTTAGCTACAATCATGAGAATGTCTGATACCGAAACTAACGGTGCAAACATTGATGCGTATCTAAGAAGTTTAGATGACGGCGGAAGTTCAATTAAAGGTTACATCAAGATTGTTTCTATTGCTAATCCAGCAGAATTCTTATTGTACTCTCTTACTTCTTTAGTAGAGAATTCAGCTTATTATAACTTTAGTGTAACATACTTAACTAAATCAGCCAATGCTGATGCAACATACTTTACCAATAACACAGACATTATCTTTACGTTTACACGGGCTGGTGATATCGGTGTTCAAGGTCTCCAAGGTACTCAAGGTGTTCAGGGTCTCCAAGGCGACTTCGGTATTCAAGGTGACACTGGCGCAGGTACGCAAGGTGCACAAGGTACACAAGGTTTTCAAGGCGACTTAG
>ERZ888423.89-NODE-89-length-87817-cov-13.659659_pt1 | contig 87817 bp, 77 predicted proteins | sample MGYA00520523_ERZ888423 | MGnify/ENA primary metagenome ERZ888423 (study PRJEB32303, sample SAMEA104408611) | aquatic metagenome | biome: Brackish water; feature: Pelagic; material: water | place: Baltic Sea | collected 2014-06-08T10:24:00 | depth 30,27 m ...
ATCGAGCGTCGCCATCTGCCCGCCGGAATGTATATGGTGCAACTCGTAGAACAAGGAATACTGCAGAGCAACAGCGCACTCCTCTTTGAGTAAATGCTTTTAATGAATAGAAAAGCAGCGTAGTATTTACGCTGCTTTTTTTTTGCGCCGGTGTACTTCGTAACAGGAAGTTTAGGCATAAAAAAAGCGGAAGACATGGCTGCCTTCCGCTTTCCTATTTCATTATTAGTAATTAGTTGGTATACATGATCTGTTGGTTGTAGGCTTTTCCATTCGCCATGATGCGAACGAAATACATACCGGATGACAGATTGAAATCATCCAGATTGAAGGACTGCGTATGGCTTCCTACACCCTGGTATCCATTGGAAAGCGATGCCATTCGAACACCAGTTACGCTGTAGAGCTCTACCACCACATCACCGCCTGTGTTCATATCGAACAGCACATTGATATTTCCCTGGGTGAGTGAAGGCACCACGTTGAAGGCTGCGACGCCATCTACCTGCTCATCGATGCTGGTACCCAGCCGGAAGTGTGCCATCACATTTTCGAGCGTTGTCAATGCAAAATATACATCGGTTGCAAAAGGATCGGGGTTTACAACGTGGTTATCCAGTTCCCAGTAATCGAAAGTGTAATCGGAAGCTGCCATGGCTTTCATATCTACCAGTGTTCCACTCAGGAACGTTTCGGTATAGGGATAGGAAGTTGGTGTTATAGCATTTACCAATACATCGCCTGCACCTTCCGGACTTACTTCCAGTGAGAAGTTATAAGTGGGCAGGGCATCTTCTACAAAGTAGGCAATCACGGTATCTGATGATTCCAGTGCAACGGTGATTTCCGGGTCGGTGTCAGAAGGGAGCGGTGTATTATTGACAAACTCCCAGTGAGAGAAAACAAATCCGGGAGCCGGCAGGGCATTCATTCCGAATGTAACACCGCCGTAGTACACACCGCTGAACGGATAGGTTCCCGGAATGATGGTATTTACCTTCACATCGTTTTCTGAACCCGCTGGTTCTATGATAAGTGTAATAGGATAAGCGGGTGTATCGAAACAGTCTTCAATACCTTCAGCCATATAGGCACAACGCTCTTCGATGAATTCGTAAAGGTCATCGTAATTGTTCATCCAACCGGTATAGGTTCCACCCCACTTAGCTGTATGACGGGTCATTTCAGGTTCAATCACGTTCATCATGCTATCGAGTACGGTGAGCATGAAGTCGCAGGAATAAGTGGTGTTATTCATATCTGCGAAGCGATTGACATATAATGAAAAGAAATCTTCATTTTCGAGCAATGCGTTCACCATATCGACGTGTCCGTTGGGGTCAACGCCCAGACTGAGCGGATCACAGGGGTCGGCATCTGGTGAGTCATCGGGAATACCGGTGTAGTTAATGTAGTGTCCGAAGGTGGCATCATTGTCCCAGAGGATATAGCGCCACTGCAGTGCTCCCCCGTCGGGATCATAACCTCTCCACCATGCGGTATTCCAGTTCAGCCAGTCTTTACATACGGATACCGTATTGATTTGCATGTAGTCAATCAGGCTGAGTACATTCAGGTTGTCGGTAACATAAGCATAGTTGGCCGGGTCGGTCATGTCGTTGGTGGTCACATAGTTCACAAACGGATCCCAGTCGGCCATTGTGCCATACTCTGCCCAGGTTCCTCCCCAGCACTTTATGAAATCCAGCTCGTATTCGTCCTGGTTGTAATAGTAGTCGGTGTAATCGTCGTCGTCTACTTTTTCACGGGTATCGTACACACCCCAGTAATCACCATTCAGGAACAGAATATTGAAAAAGGTGGAACGCTCATCGAGATCCAATCCGCCAATTTGCGACAAGTGATGCACATAGGCATCGCGGATGTGCGCGCCTCCGCTTGATTCGGGATAATTATCATTGGCAGCCGCCTTGACAATGAGGCGTTGGTAGCCGGTTCGGTCTGTCACATCAGAGAAAAAATCCAGGTCGATATCATTGTCGTAGCCGAACTGGTCGCGGGTGATAAAATCAAAACCGCGCTGGTCGTAAGCCCAGGAGTCGTTGCCATGCTCATTGAAGTCGCCAATGGATTCATCAATAAGGTTGAAATCTGCATCGAACAACTCAAAGGAGCCGACGGGTCGCAGCCAGCCGTTGCCATTGAGGAGATCATCTACCTGCTCACCGGCAATGGAAATCACTGGTACGTTGGAGGTCTCGTCAATAAAATAAGTATTGGTGGAACACCAGCTGTCGAGGGTATCGCCACCCGGGTGAAAACCTACTGTTCTCAGGACCGTTGTTTCATCAATGGTTATTGGACCTGTATAGATAGTTGATGTAGCTGTAGGCCAGGCACCATTGGTGGTGTAACGAATGGTTACATCCGGCTGGGGTGAGGTAATCGTTACTGTAACAGAACCGGCGTAGTTTCCGGAGTTGGGCTCCATGTCCGGCTTAACGGCATAGGCACCAAAGGAGGTACCGCTGTTGCTGGCACCGGGACTTGGATTGGTAAGGATTTTCCAGTTATCACTTCCATCCGGCACGCGTCCCCAGGAATGATTGGTCATGTTAGGCTCGGCGATATAATTGATATCGATGATGGTTATTCCGTCCGGATCGGTGAATACCACATCTTCATCCACAACTGTCTGTGTGATTTTGAAATTGGTATGGATATGCGTTCCTTCCACGATATCGCGACCGGAGCACCAGAACCGGAGATAGCCTCCCGCAGCAATGGTGGTACCTGCAGGTATTTCGTATTTATCCGGATTGCTTTCCCGATCGCTCAGAAAATATCCACCCAGATCGACTGCAGTCGGACCGGCATTGTACAATTCAATCCAGTCCTCGTATTCACCGTGGTTATCTACATCAGCATCCCAGTTGGCTGCTGAAAATTCATTGATAACCACCTGTGCCTGTAAGGCTGTGATAGCTGTCAGAAAAATAATAAGGAGTGTACTTTTTAATTTCATACGCTTTGCGTTGAATCAACCACTAAAAATAGGACTATTTTCTGCTTTTATAACGCCAGATTGTCATAAAAGATTAAAACTGGCTTAACATACTGCACTGTTCAAGCAATGCTTTAACAATTACATGTCCAAACGGTTCGTATCGCTGGCCAGCAACTGCCTGTACATGCCGAAAATCCTCGATTTGGATATAATACCGACATATTGCTGTCCGTCGAGCACCGGCAGGTTCCAGGCACCCGTTTCATCAAATTTCTTCATGGCGGTGTCCATGCCGTCCTGAATTTGCAGTACTGTGGGCGGTGCATGCATCAGCTGAATGGCGAAGGTATCGTTGTAGCGCTCGGGTTTGAACATCAGTGTTCTGATATCATCAAGGGTGATAATACCTTGAAAAACACCCGATTGATCGACCACCGGAAAGAGGTTTCTGCTGGAGTTAGCTACTACCTCTACCAGCTCTCCCAGGCTGATTTCCGGTGCAATGGTGCGGATTTCCGATTCTATCAATTTGCGCACATCCAGCTTTTGAATGACCCTGGTATCGCTGTCGTAGCCGGCAAACAAGCCTTTTTCCATCAGCTGGCGCACCGGCATGGGGTGGGGTTCGAAATATTTTACAGTGATATACGAGAGCGTAGATACTATGACCAGCGGAATCATCAGTTCATAACCGGATGTTATTTCTGCAATAAAGAAAACACCGGTAAGGGGAGCGTGATTGGCACCGCACAAAACACCGGCCATGGCCACGAGTGTAAAAGTCGCCATGTGCAGATCGCCCGATAACCCCGTAAACTGTAGCACCTGCGCGAAAAAATAACCTGCGGTGGCTCCTACGAAAAGGGAGGGTGCAAACATCCCACCGTTACCTCCTGCTCCCTGTGTAAGGTTGGCCGCCACTATTTTCAACACTACCAGCAAAAGGATGTACGGAATGAGCAGTGCATTGCCATCCACCCATTTGCTAAAGAAACTCTGTTCCACGATAAAATCGGCATTGCCGCTCAGGAGGGCACGGATGGTGGTAAAGCCCTCTCCGTAGAGCGCGGGAAACAAAAAAATGAGGATACCCAGCATAAGACTCCCGGCGATAAAGGGATGCCAGGTGGTTTTCATATTAGCGAAAATCTTACGCGACCGATTGCTGATGCGGATGAACACAAGGGAAACGATGCCGGTAAAAGCGCCCAGCAGCATAAAGAGGTAGAGCTGTGCCACCTCAAAGCTGTCTGTCATTTCGGCGGTGAAGATGATTTCCGTTCCCGACAGTGCGCGCGTAGTAATGGCCCCGGCCACCGATGCCAGCAATACCGGAATAAAGCTGGAAACTGCCAGTTCGAGCAGCAGGATTTCGAGTGTAAACACAAAGCCGGCAATCGGCGCATTGAACAGGCTGGAGATGGCTGCTGCCACCCCGCAACCTATGAGCAGGGTGCGTTCGCGGTAATTGAAGCGAAACAGCATGCCCAAGTTGGAACCGATGGCTGAACCGGTAACTACAATAGGCGACTCCAGTCCTACACTTCCGCCAAACCCCACCGTAAGTCCGCTGGTAACCAGGTGGGAATACGTCATGTCGCGGGGCAGAATAGACGACTTGTGTGAAATGGCGTGCATGATGCTGCTGATACCTTTTCCCAGGTGACCGTGGTTCATGAAACGGACGAACAATATCGTAAGTGCTATGCCGATTACCGGAAACAGGAGGTAGAGGTATTCAAACGAAAAATCTTCGTTGATGCCGATGAGGAGTTCCTCCCAAAAATGCACCCACCATTTCAGCAAGGTGGAAGCCAGACCAGCTGCAATGCCTATCAGCACGCTGATGAGCAGCAAAAAATTGCGCTTGCTCACATGGCGGGAACGCCATATCAAAAACCGTTGTAGCCACTTTGCCGGATTCACGACAGCGAAGTTAACCCATACATGACATACGGCTGCCGCTATTCCTGTTCAACCTTCTATATTTGTACTATGAAGGCCATCATACCCGTTGCCGGTGTTGGGGTGCGGCTGCGTCCCCACACCTATTCCCAGCCCAAGCCCCTGATTCCTGTTGCAGGAAAACCCATTCTGGGATTCATCATTGACCGGCTGGTGCAGGCAGGATTTACAGAATTCATTTTTGTCATCGGTTACCTGGGCGAAAAGATTGAGGCCTTTGTAGAAACACAATACCCCGACCTAAGTACCCACTTCGTGTTGCAGCACACCCGCGAAGGGCTGGGTCATGCCATCTGGTTATGCCGGGACCTGGTGGAAGACAACGAAGGGGTGTTCATAGCGCTGGGCGATACCATTTTTGAAGCTGACCTGGAGGCCATTATGCAACAGGAAGGTTCCGCACTGGGACTGAAGAAAGTAGATGACCCGCGCGATTTTGGCGTAGCGGAGGTAGACAACGAAGGTTTGATTACCCGCCTGGTGGAAAAACCGAATATTCCCAAAAGCAACCTGGCACTCGTGGGTTTGTATAAAATCACCGAAAGCAAGGCATTGTTCGATGCACTGGATTCAAATATAAATAAATCGTATAAAACTCAGGGAGAGTTTCATCTGACAGACGCCCTGATGCTGATGATAATGGCGGGAATACCTTTCCAGTCGTTCAAAGTGCAGAACTGGTATGATTGCGGCAAGAAGGAAATCCTGCTCGAAACCAATGCTATATTGATGAAGAAGATGGGCATGCAGAAGCACGATCAGTTTGCGTACGACAATACCATCATCATTGATCCGGTGAGCATCGCTCCGGGCTGCGAAATCAGCAACAGTATTATTGGTCCGAATGTTACGCTGGGTGAAGGTGCGGTGTTGCACTACTCCATCATCAGAGATTCTATCATTGGTAATTATTCCAATATTGAAGATGTGGTGCTGCACCACTCTGTCATCGGTTCAGATGCCACCATCAAAGGACTGAGTCAGAGCCTGAGCATTGGCGACAACACGGAAATAGACCTCTCACAAAGTTTTGGATGATGACCAATCGCATAACATCCTTATTTCGTATTCAATATCCTATTATACAAGCCGGCATGATCTGGTGCAGTGGCTGGGAGCTGGCCAGTGCGGTGAGCAATGCCGGAGGTTTGGGGTTAATCGGCAGTGGCAGCATGTACCCGGATGTGTTGAAAACACATATACAAAAATGCAAAGCAGCCACCGACCGACCCTTTGGTGTCAATGTACCCTTGTTGTATCCGAATATTGAAGAACATATTCAGACTATTATAGATGAGAAAGTACCCATTGTTTTCACGAGTGCCGGCAACCCCAAAACATGGACACCTGTATTGAAGGAACATGGCATTACCGTGGTGCATGTGGTGAGCAGTGTGAAGTTTGCACAAAAAGTAGAGGCAGCGGGATGCGATGCGGTGGTGGCAGAAGGCTTTGAGGCCGGCGGGCATAACGGCAGGGAAGAGACAACTACCCTTTGCCTCCTTCCTTTGGTTGCCGATGCTGTCAGCATTCCCGTTATAGCGGCAGGCGGTATAGGCAGCGGACGGGCCATGCTGGCTTGTATGGTTCTCGGTGCCGATGGTGTGCAGATAGGTAGTCGCTTTGCAGCCAGCAAAGAAAGCAGTGCACACGAGCATTTCAAGCAGGCTATTGTAGCTGCCAAAGAGGGAGACACCGAATTATCGTTGAAACAACTGACGCCGGTGCGTCTTATCAAGAACGATTTTTACCGGGAGGTAAAAGCCGCCGAAGCCAAAGGTGCCACCCTGGAAGAATTGCAACAATTGCTGGGCAGAGGCCGAGCGAAGAAGGGCATGTTTGAAGGCAATCTGGAAGAAGGAGAGCTGGAGATTGGTCAGGTGAGTGCGGGGATACAAAGTGTTATGCCGGCAGCCGATATTCTGAAAGAAATATGGGAGGAGTTTGAGCAGCGCAAAGCTGTATGTGGTAAGTGGTAGGATGATGAACTTGCCCCGATAACCATCGGGGCTGGCCACGATAGCTATCGGGGTAAGCTGTTAGGTATTAGCCGTTGGCTGTTGGTCTTTGGCACACTACTTACAACCTAACACCTATTACCTACAACGTACAACCTATAAAGCGTCCCGCTGGTGTTACCGGATACGGATGCGTCATTGACGTTGACGATAACGGTGATGATTTTAATTCGAATAAGATTTCAACGCAGCGGTCTCGGCGAATGCGCAGCGGTCGCTGCGTTATACCTGAAATAGCATGCACCTAACTGGTTCACTCTATCAAGAACTTGCCCCGATAACCATCGGGGTTGGTCCCGAAAACCATCGGGGTTGGCCCCGAAAACCATCGGGGTTGGCCCCGAAAACCATCGGGGTTGGCCCCGAAAACCATCGGGGTTGGCCCCGATAGCTATCGGGGCTGGCTGTTGGTCTTTGGCACTACTTACAACCTAACACTTATAACCTACAACGTGCAACCGATATCTGCCCCATCAACAAAGTAGTAACCATAACATTCCAGTATCCGCTACAGGGGTAGCACCCCTTCCCCCATTACCACTCCTATTGATTTTGCGACTTATTCTGCATGATTCATTCACTTTCATGTGGCATTTATGGAAAGCGGTGCAGCTGTGCATCCTATCTGTACATGTTAAAAATAAATGCAATGAAACGATTCTTTCCTCTGGCTGCAGCGGGCACCTTCTTGCTGTCGGCACTGCTTATTTCAGCCACGTATTATGCACCCCTTCCAGCGGCAGATGAAGGCCAGCTGCAAGGAACAGTTACAGATGCAGCTACCGGGGAACCCCTTCCCTTTGTGCAGCTTACCATTGAAAACACCAGCTACAGCGACCTGACCGACTTAGATGGAAAATTTACAATGCGCCATTTGCCTGTGGGGACTTATAAGGTGGCATTCCATCTGCAGGGTTATGCTACCCATAGTGAAAAAGTAGTTATTCAGGCAAGTAAAACTACCGAAGTAAAAATTGCTCTTGAAGTGGTTGCTCCACCGTTGGAGGAGGTAGTAATTGTTCAGAAAGAAGCTATGCATATACCTGTAATGAGTAAGACGCGCGACAACAGTATTGCCGAGTCCCATTATTCCTCCGGCGCCATGACGCTCACCGCACCTATGGTGTATGAATCAGATTTTGAAGGGTTTAACACAGAAGAATACGATGCCATTCAGGAAATCGGTTTCCGCAAGGTTATTGGCAATCCGCTGAGTACTTTCAGCATTGATGTAGACAATGCTTCCTACTCTAACATCCGTCGATTCATTAGCAACAATCAGGTGCCGCAAAAAGATATTGTACGTATAGAAGAAATGATCAATTATTTCGATTATGACTATCCCCAGCCCAAAGGCGAACATCCTTTCCAGGTTTTTACCGAAATATCAGAGAACCCGTGGAATGACAACACCAAACTTATCATGATTGGTTTGCAGGGAAAAGATATTGATTACAGCAAGGCTGACCCTTCGAATCTCGTATTCCTGATGGATGTGTCGGGCTCTATGGGACAAGCCAATAAACTGCCGCTGGTTAAACAGTCGTTGAACAAGCTGATTGACCAGCTGAGCGAGAAAGACCGTATTGCCATTGTGGTGTATGCAGGTGCAGCCGGACTGGTATTGCCTTCGACCCCAGCCAGCGATAAGGCCACCATCAAGAAAGCCCTCGATAACCTCCAGGCGGGTGGCTCCACTGCAGGCGGACAGGGAATAGAACTCGCCTACAAAACCGCTGTGGACCATCTGATTGAAGGCGGTAACAACCGGGTTATTCTGTGTACCGATGGCGATTTCAATGTAGGTGCTTCCAGTGATGCGGAGATGGTACGGCTGATTGAAGAAAAGAGAAATTCCGGAGTATACCTCACCATTTGCGGATTCGGAATGGGCAACTACAAGGACAGTAAAATGGAGAAGATCGCCAACAACGGCAACGGCAACTACTTCTATATCGACACCGAAAAAGAAGCTGAAAAAGTGTTTGTAACCGATATGCGTGGCACGCTGTTCACCATCGCCAAGGATGTGAAACTGCAGATTGAATTCAACCCTGCCAAGGTGGAGGAATACCGCTTGATAGGTTACGAAAACCGGATGCTGAACAAAGAAGATTTTGATGACGATAAAAAGGATGCAGGTGAACTGGGCGCCGGCCATCGGGTAACTGCCATCTACGAAGTGAAGTTGAAAGACAACAAAGATTTCGCACCTCAGGGTACACCGGAAGGAGAAACCTTAAAATACCAAAGTACACAGGTGAATGCACAGGCTTACTACAGCGATGATATTATGAGTTTGCGCATGCGTTACAAGAAACCGGGTGAAGACGTAAGCCGCCTTATAGAAACTACTGTGGTAGATAATCAGATTCCACTGAGCCAAACATCCGACAACTACCGGTTTGCTGTGGCGGTAGCAGAGTTCGGATTACTGTTGCGCGACAGTGAGTTCAAAGGGGATGCGCGCTATGAAGAAGTGTTGCAGCTCGCCAAAGGAGCGAAGGGAAAAGATGAACATGGTTACCGCGCTGAATTCATCGGCATGGTAGAACAGTTCCTCACCTTTGCCAGCAAATAAACCAATTGCTTTTCCATCGATAGCCCTGTGCACCAGCACGGGGCTATTGGTTGTAGATAGCCTGCAGAGCTGTATCAGCATCTTCAAACCGGAAGGAGTAACCACTCCCAATAACCTTATCTGCGCTTACCCTTTGTCCCCCTAATACTGCAGCTGCCATTTCGCCCAGCATCAGTTGCAATACGAATGCCGGTGCCGGTGCCGGTAATGCGAAGGTTCCCCGTGCGCGCACCATAGCCTTCAGCAATTCGTTTTGTGTCATTGGCTGCGGTGCTACCGCATTGTATATACCTTTTAACCGTTGTTGCATGGCGTGCATAAAAATTCCCGCTACATCGTCGATATGAATCCAGGGATAATACTGTTTTCCTGACCCTACAATAGGCCGGATTCCCCAGCGCAGTTGCTTGTCCATTTCTTTTAGCAAACCCGATTCTTTTCCCAGCACCAGACCAATGCGAATGATAGCCGGTTCGATACCGGCGAGGTTGAAGCCGACACTGGCTTCTTCCCAGGCCTGGGTGGAGGTCGTTAAAAAACCATCTCCGGGGGCAGCATCCTCCTGCAGCCATACATCACCGCGATTGCCGTAATAGCCTACAGCGGAAGCAGCTGTAACTGTCTGCACATGATGCGCCTGCTGCTGTAGCTGGTAAATCAACAGCTGGGTACTCTGCACCCGGCTGTGGATGATTTCCTGTTTTCGTTTTTCCGTCCAGCGCTTATCAGCTATACCGGCACCCGCCAGCACCATGATATGGTCGGCCCATTGAATAGCCGCCGGGTCCATGCGCTGGCGCAATACATCCCATTGAAATATTTGTACGTCTTTTCGCTTGCCACCGCTTCTGCTCATCCAGCCTACAGCATAACCACTTTGCTGTAACAATGCAGTCAATCTTCTGCCGATGAAACCGCTACCGCCTGCTATTAGTACTTTCTCCATACGGATGCTTTTTGGATGTCATTAACAAAACGGCCATCAAATAGTTGAAGGCTTTGAAAATTGGTTACTTTTAGGAGGCATTAACCCCAAATTGTTATGATGCAACCTACTTTAAATTTACGGAATTTTTATCTGATGGCCATGCTGTTGCTGCTGTCCATGCAGGCCTGCAAACGCGGAGGGCGGGTCTCAGGCAACGACAACAGCCATTTGCGCATCGACAGTACGATTACCTTTCTGCGCATTGATGACGCCGATTCCATTCTGCCGGACTGGAGCAAAGAAAATGTAGTGGTCAACCACATCCCCGGACCGCCCGATAATCTTCACCCCACCAATGGACGCCTGGCCACGCGTTCCTGGATTTTTATGTTTACCCAAAAGTACCTGATGCGCCTCGATCCCATGCAGATGGAGGTGGTACCCGATCTGGCAGCAGCGCCTCCTGTGATTTCGGCCAATGGACTGGAATACACCTATACCATTCGGAAAGAAGCCCGCTGGGACGATGGAAGTCCTGTCACCGCAGCCGATGTAGCCTTCAGTCTGAAAATAGCCAAATGCCCGCTGACCAATAATCCCACGACCAAGTCGTACCTGGAAAACCTGATCGATGTGCGCCTTTCTGCCGACAATCCGCTGGTTTGTACTATGGTGATGAAAGAAAAGTACGTACAAAACATATCATTTTTATCTTCATTTATTATTTTACAGAAAGCCTACCACGATCCACAGGGAATAATGGATGCTGTAGCATTTTCGGCACTGGAAGACCCTGATTTTGCGTCGCATGCCGGTGCTGATGTAGTTGCCTATATCACCGACTTCAACGATGGCAAATGGGGCAATGACCTGGAACTGCTGAATGGCGCCGGCCCCTACAAGGTAACATCCTGGGAGAGAGGTGCTTCGCTGGTGCTCGAGAAAAAAGCAGCGCACTGGAGTTACGGACTTGCAGGTCTTTCTCCGCAGGAACAGGCACTACCCGATAAGATTATCTTCAAGGAGGTAAAAGACGACAATGCCACTATACTGGAGTTAAAAGCACAGGAAATAGATGCCAGTGTATGGCTGTCGACACAGAGCATGCAAACCCTGGAGCAGGATCCCAACTTTGTAACCAATTATAATTATCGCTATATCGATAATTTCAGCTTTAATTACCTCGGTGTTAACATGCGCCCTGATGGCCTTACACATGAGCTTTTCTTTAATGAAAAACAGGTGCGTCATGCCATGACCAAACTCATACCTATTGAGCAGATTATCCGCGTGATATACAATGACAAAGCCGACCGCTGGGTATCCTTTCACGCTCCTGCCAAACCCGGTTACAACGATAGCCTTGCACCCTATTCCAGTGATTTGAATGGAGCCATTGCCTTACTGGAGGCGGCAGGATGGACAGATACCGACGGCGACAATATCCGCGATAAAGTCATCAACGGAAGAAAGGTGCCTTTCTCTTTTGAGTTGATGTACAGTTCTTCGGGAGCCTTTATCGACCAGATGGTGGAAATGATTAAAGAGGCCTGCTATCAGGCGGGTGTGGAAGTCCGACTCGCACCGATGGAATTACCCGTACTGGCGCAAAAAGTAGGTACTCATGATTTCGATGCCTACCTCGGTGCTTGGGCCACCAACAGTCTGCCCGACGACTTTACCCAACTATGGCATACCAGCTCTTATGCAGAAGGCTCCAACTACTGCGGCTTTGGCAATGCTGTTTCTGATTCCTTGATAGACCTACTCCGAACCACCATCGATACCAAAGAACGCATACCGATGATCAGAGAACTACAGGCCATTGTGTATGAAGAGGCCCCCTATGTGATGTTGTTCAGCGCCAATCGGAAAAATGTCATTCACAAGCGATTCGGCAACCAGATAATGACATTTGAAAGACCGGGCAACTTATTGAATTACCTGTTGCTGTTGCAGGGTGAAGGGATGCAGGAAATACAGTAAATACCACCCATGGGAAGGTACATTCTGAAGCGCATACTGTATTTCATTCCAACCCTTGTCCTTATTTCTCTGCTGGCTTTCATCATCAGCATACAGGCACCGGGTGATCCGGTAGACCGTTTGCTGAACACTTCATCTGCTACCGGCGAAATGCTGGTGGAGTCGGAACTGGTGCAACAGCAGCGCATGCAACTGCGGGAGCGCCTGGGTTTGCACCTTCCGGTATTCTATGTGTCTTTCAGCAGCCTGTCGCAGCCTGCCACCCTTCCACCCGCATTGCGACCGGATGAACAGCAAGCCTTCCGAAGGATCGTGCATACGATGGGGAACAATGCATTGGCCGGTGATTATTACAAGTCCTTGCAACACCTCTACCAATTGCATCAGGATTATCCTGCCACCTCAGAAGTTGGTTCTTCCGGCGACAGCCTCCGCTCCGGCCTGCAATACAGCGCAGCTTCCGTTAAAGCATTGTTACAGGAAGGCAATGCACAACGGGTACAGGATAAACTTCAGGAATTACAAAATTTATATACATATAATATCTATTTCAAACCATTGCAGGATGGCATGGAGGAGGTGGTACAATCCTGGCAAAAGGGAACAACCAACCCGTCCTTATGGCGGAATTACATTCCCGTTATTCGCTGGCACGGCGATAACCAATACCACCGCTGGCTGCTGGGGGATGGCAACTGGCTCACCGGCAAGGGGAGCACTTATCAGAAGGGCTGGATACGGGGAGATATGGGAACATCGTATACCACCCAATTGCCTGTACGCAGTGTCATTGCCTCGCGCATCGGTTGGTCGCTTTTTTTCACCTTCAGCTCCGTTTTGCTGGCTTACCTTATCAGTGTTCCGATTGGAATGAAAGCCGCTGCGGCACGCAACAGTTTTTTTGACAGGAGCAGTTCGGTACTGCTCTTCCTGTTGTACAGTATGCCGGCATTCTGGGTGGCGACATTGCTGTTGATGAACTTCGCCAATCCGGATGTCATTCGCTTATTCCCTTCCAGTGGTGTAGCGCCTACAGGTGGCATCCCGGAAGGCAGCAGCTGGTGGGAGTGGCTGCGCATCACTTTGCCCTATCTGGTGCTTCCCACCATCTGTTATACGTATGCCCAGCTGGCTTTTCTCAGCAGGATTACCCGTGTGGCTGCGCTGGAAGTATTGCAGCAGGATTACATCCGCACGGCAAGGGCTAAGGGTTTATCGGAAGGGAAGGTATTGTACCGGCATGCCTTCCGCAATGCCCTGTTACCTGTTATTACAGTTTTTGCTAATGTGTTTCCCGCTGCCATTGGCGGATCGGTCATACTGGAAACCATCTTCACCATACCCGGCATGGGCAGGGCCATCATAGAAGCTATCTACCAGGAAGACTATCCGATGATTGTAAGTGTATTCACCCTCACCGGGGTGTTGACGCTTTGCGGGTACCTCCTGGCCGACATCCTGTATGCCATGACCGACCCCAGAATATCCTGGAAGAAATGAAAGCGCCTACCTCCCATAGCAATCGACAACGCGCATGGCGGCAGTTCCGGCAAAACACGCCGGCCATGGTAGCTATGGTTTTTTTAACCCTGCTGACAGGGATGGCACTGCTGGCTCCCTATCTTGCCAATCATCGCCCCCTGTACGCAGTGGTTGGCGATGCCCGTATCTGGCCTGCATTTCACCCCGATAAAACCTACACATTGACAATGGCTGACGGGCAAACCCTGCGGCTGCAGAACGATATCACGGATTGGCGCAAAGTACCCATGGAAAGGGTCGTGTGGCCGGTAATTACTTATTCCCCCGGCGTCAACGACTACAATAATACAGGCTTCGTAGCGCCCAATGACCCACAGTTCATGGTGGATGCTGCGGGAAAAACTGTTCCACTATCCGGCAGGCTAAAACACCAGCTGGGCACCAACAATACCGGTAAAGATGTAGCAGCAGGGTTGATACATGGCGCGCGGTATTCGCTTTCCATCGGTTTTGTTGCTATGGGCATAGCCGGATTTCTGGGCATTTTGCTGGGTGCTATGGCCGGCTACTTCGGTGACCGGCAGCTGGCCATGCGGCGCGGACAATGGCTCATGCTGGTTCCGGGCTTGCTGCTCGGCTGGATGTATGGTTTTTATGTGCGCAGGTACCTGCTGGCCGATGCGGCTGCAACAAGTCCCATTGCAGGGGCACTGCAGCTGTGCTGGAGTGTGCTTATTGCCGCGGGCATCCTGTTGCTGGCTTTGTGGGCAGGAAAGTGGTTGAGTCGGATGCGGTTTTTGCATCATCGCCATTTCATTCCCGTGGACAGTCTGGTTTCCCGCACCATCGAGGTCGTTCATTCCCTGCCTGTTTTCATCCTCATCATTACAGTTGCCGCCATCACCCGTCCATCGCTGTTGCACGTGATGGTTATTATCGGCCTGACCTCCTGGACCAGCATTGCCCGTCTTACAAGGGCGGAGTTTCTGAAAATCCGACAGTTGGATTATATCAGTGCTGCCAATGCCCTGGGCTTCAGCAGCATGCGCATTATCCTTCGGCATGCACTTCCCAATGCCATCGCCCCTGCGCTGGTGAGCATCGCCTTTGGAATTGCTGCTGCCATACTGATTGAATCTTCCCTTTCCTTTTTGGGTGTAGGTGTTCCCCCCGGTACGGTCACCTGGGGTTCTATGGTGAATGAAGGGAGGCAACAATTCAGCGCCTGGTGGCTGGTGGTTTTTCCGGGACTCCTGATTTTTACTACGGTTACGGCATACAATCTTATTGGTGAAGGGCTCCGGGATGCCTTTGATCCCAGGCTCGGGGAAACCACATCATAACAGAATGCGTTGTTATTCGTTATACATTTGTACTATAGCAATCATGCGCCCATTACTCCTTTTACTATGCAGTTTATTGGTTGTCCGCACCTCGGGCCAGCAGATTTATATATCGCAGGCACAGAAGCTGAGCGCTGAAATGATAGGCTTTGATATTCTCGGAACGCTGTCGGGCGGAGAATTGCTGGTGTACAAGAAATACCGCTTCGACGATGAAATAGATATTTATGACAAACAAATGAACCTGAAGCGTTCCAAGAACCTGACGCTCAAAAACATCACCTACGAAACCAAGGAATTTATCAAACTGGGCGATCGCATTTTCCAGTTTTACGAAGAGAAAAACGGCAAGGTCACTTATCTGAAATACCAGCAATACACCTTATCGCTGGAACGCAAAGACGAGCCGGTCCTGATAGACAGCACGGTATCGCGCATGGGCGAAAGCTATTCGGGTTACCGCATTATCCGCTCTGAAAACGAGCAATATGCCATGGCCTATAAATACGCCTACGAGGGAAGTGATTTATCGCGTACCTTTTTAAAGGTTATCAATCAGGAAGGCCGCATTGTTATGAACAGCGAGTTTACCCTGCCGGTAGTGGATTTCAGTGGTGAGCCGGTAGAAGTAACCCTGAGTGCACTCGGGCGTCCGGTTTTTCTTTTTCACAACCTCGATTTTACCTGTCGCAAGGAAAAAAGCGACATCAGTTACTACTTTGTTTTCCCCGGACATGGCACAGCTTTCACAGATACACGCATCAACGGTATCGATGGGCATTGTGTGCAGGAGATGGGTTTCGGTATCGACAATTCACACAATCTTGTAGTGGCATCGGGTTTCTTTGGCGATGATGGTCGCTACAGCATGGAAGGCTTTGCGTACCTGCAGATCAATCCTACCAGCGGGAATATCATCCATCAGTCTGCCTACAGCTACAGCAGCGAGCTCAAGCAAAGCATTACCGGCATGATGGAAAGGTCGGAGCGCTATACGCCGGTTTATCAGGTGACAGAGGTGCTGCCTCGCATGGATGGCGGTGCCCTTTTGGTAGGTGAATACTACGACAAGAACATTGAAAACTACGATTATACCAACTACGATCCCTACTATGGTTATCGCACCAGCACCCGACAGGTAGAGTACTACGAGTACAGCGATATTCTTTTACTTTCGATAGATGCCAATGGCGAACTCGACTGGAGCAATATCATCCGCAAGCGGCAACTTTCGAAGGAAGACCGTGGTGTCAATAGTTCATTCGGACTCATCAACAACTACCAGCAATTGTATTTCCTTTTCAACGAAGACATTTCCCAAAACTCCAACGTGCTCTTGTATCAGCTGGCCGCCGACGGCACCCTCGACCGGAAAAGCCTGTTCAACCCTTCCAAGCAGGAGGTAGAACTGCGACCGGTAGCTGCCCGCCAGGTCAGCCACAACGAACTGGTTGTTCCCAGCATTTATAAACGTAATTTAGCGTTCATAAAAGTCCAGCTGTAAGTGCTTCGTCCGCTATTTTCCGCTCAACCTGCAGGATTCCTTTTTCTCCTGTTTTTTGTTGCCGCCTTCTCGGTGGAACCGTTGCTGCACCCGATGCCGGTAGAGGAATTTTCATTGCTGCAACAGTACGGAATTCATTTTCCTGTGGCTGAGCAAATTCCTCCGGTTGTCTTTACGGTACTGTATGGTTTATTTCTGTTGACCATCGGATTTGTGGTGAGCTACTCCGCAATGATTGCGCGCTTTACCCACCACCTTTCCCTGTTGCCTACTTTTGTTTTTTACGCCCTGGGCATGCTGGCGCCGGTGGCAGTTCCCCATATAACATCCTTATTTTTTGTGCTGATTGCTGTGTTGCTGTTGCAGCAAATCGCCCGGGTATACAACCGTCAGCGGGCCGACTCTCTGCTGCTGAACGCCGGACTGCTCTTTGGTTTGCTGACATTGCTGGAACTGCAATGGCTGCTGGCACTACCTGTTCTTTTTATAATGATTGCCCGTCTGCGAAATCTGCAATGGCGGGAAAGCATAGTAGTACTTTCAGGAGTAGTGGTAGTTCATTTCCTGACAGCTACTGCGCTGCTGTGGTTGCAAGGCTGGCCGGCCGTGGTTGCCAGGTATGATGTACAGCTCTTCCGCACCGACTGGCCGGAACTATCGTGGGTAGAAATCGCGCAACTGGCTATAGTGGCCGTTCTGGTCGCTGCCGCGTATTTAACGCTGCTGGGCAAACTGAGCAGTCAGATTATTCAATTCAGAAGAAATTTTTCCATCTGGAATATTCTATTCCTCACTGCAACGGCGCTCTGGATCATCAGCGGTACCGCCTACCCTGCCTACAGCGGCACGGTGCTGGCCATGGCGGCAGCCTTTCTTGCCTGGTGGTGGCAATTTTCCGTGCAACAGGAAAGGGCTACTATCTGGGTACTCACACTAGCAGGACTTGTATTCGTTTTCCAATACATTAACTTTGGGGCTTAAATAGTGCTCATGCGTTTCGGTGTTGTCATTTTCCCGGGTTCTAATTGCGATCAGGATATTATCCATGTGTTGCGTGATGTTTGTCAGTGCGAGGTTATCGAACTGTGGCATAAGCAAACCGACCTGAGCGGACTGACCACCGATGATTGTATTGTGCTGCCCGGCGGCTTCTCTTATGGTGATGCCCTCCGCACAGGCGCTATCGCCCGTTTCTCCCCCATTATGCAGGCTGTTATCCGGCATTGCAACGAAGGAGGTTTTGCATGGGGTATCTGCAACGGCTTCCAGATTTTATGCGAAGCCGGTTTGTTACCGGGCGTACTGCTGGAGAACGCCAACCAGCAATTTATCTGTAAAAATGTTTGGTTAAAGGCCGATAATCATGCCAGCAGGGTCAATGCGACCGTCGAAGACCGTCCGCTTTCCATTCCCATTGCCCATGCCGAAGGCAGGTATTATGCTGATGCTGCGACCATCGAAGCGCTGGAAAACAACCAGCAAGTGTTGTTTCGCTATTGCGATGCCGACGGAAATGTAACCGCCGCTGCCAATCCCAACGGGGCTGTCAATAACATTGCCGGTGTTTGCAACAAAGAACGCAATGTCTATGGCATGATGCCCCACCCCGAGCGCGCTGCTGAAGGCGCTTTAGGCAATACTGACGGGTATCAGCTGTTCGCATCTTTTCTGGCAGCAGCCGGAACCATGGCGTCATAGGGAACTAATAATCGCCCCCCGGCGCTTGTAAGATCATACCATTGTAAGCCTTTTTTTCCGACAATGGCTTAACTTTACCATCCTGCTATTTTTGCAACTTACATTTTGTGCATGAAGAAAATAATCAAGTCTTTAGTGTGGATAGGATGCCTGCTGCTGAGCAGTGCAACTTATGCGCAAATCCTGCAACCCGTAACCTGGGAGGTTTCTGCTGAACCGACAGAGCCGGGTGTCTATACCCTGGTGTTCAAAGCCAAAGTAGAAGATGGCTGGAAAGTATATGCCAACGACATTGCAAGCGGCGGTCCCATTCCCACCACCCTCAACTTCGATAAACTTCCCGATGGCGTGACCCTGGTGGGCGGTCTGGAACAGCTGGGAAGAAAGGAAGAGGCAGTAGAACCCCTGTTCGACAATATGCTCTTGAAGTATTTCAAGAAAAGACTCACCCTGCGCCAGGTGGTAAAGGTTTCTAAAAACGCCACCCTCAGCGGTTATGTGGAATTCATGACCTGCGACGACCGACAGTGTTTACCTCCGGAAGCCGTGGAGTTCAGTTTCGATTTGAAAGCAGCAGATGGTGGAGGTACGACAGCGGTAGTTCCGGGAGGGCAGACAGGCGGCATCCTGGAGCCGGTTAAATGGACCTTCAGCACCGAACCGGCCGGCGATAATGAATATTATGTTCACTTTAAAGCAGCTATCGATAATGGCTGGAAAGTATACTCACAGCATATTGCATCGGGAGGCCCTATTCCCACTTCTTTTCACTTCAAGAATGCCGGCACCGGATATGAGCTGATAGGCGAGGTGGAAGAGCTGAGCAAGGCGGAAAAGAAAAAGGAACCCCTATTCGACAATATGTTGCTCATTTATTTCAAGCATGAAGCAACTTTTCGCCAGAAGATACGACTGACAGATACCGCAGCCATTGTGAAAGGCTATCTCGAATTCATGACCTGCGATGCCACCCAATGCCTGGCACCTTCCTCTGAGAATTTTGCCCTCGATCTCACCAGTGGAGTTGCCCTGGCGGTGGAAACCGATACTACGGAAACAGCAGCAGTGAAAAAGATAGACTTCGGTATCGACACCACTCCCCTGCAGGATTGTAACGACGAAGTAGCTGCCGAAGCAACCGGGGAAGAGGAACCATCGAAGGGACTGCTGAACGTATTTTTCCTGGGTTTTGTCGGTGGATTGCTGGCCCTGCTCACGCCCTGTGTCTTTCCTATGATACCATTGACCGTAAGCTTTTTCACCAAACGCTCACAGGCACGTTCGAAAGGCGTATTCGAAGCCTTCTTTTATGGCTTTTGCATCATCCTGATTTACGCCCTGCTGGCTTTACCATTCGTAATATTCAAATTACCGCCCGATACCCTGAATGCCATTTCCACCAGCGTGGTGCTGAATGTGGTGTTCTTTGTGGTTTTTCTGGCCTTCGCGTTTAGCTTCTTCGGCTATTATGAACTTACCCTGCCCAACTCCTGGCTCAACAAAGCCGACAGCGCCAGTAATGTAGGTGGCCTGGTGGGAATATTCTTCATGGCCCTGACACTCGCATTGGTGTCCTTCAGCTGTACCGGTCCGATACTGGGCAGTCTGCTGGTGGGAACACTGACAAGTGACGGCGGACAAATGAACCTGATGGCGGGTATGATAGGCTTTGGAGCAGCACTTGCCCTTCCTTTTGGATTGTTCGCTGCGTTCCCGCAGATGATGAATAAATTGCCCAGCTCCGGTGGATGGCTGAACAGTGTGAAGGTGGTATTAGGGTTTGCAGAAGTAGCGCTGGCATTCAAGTTTTTCAGCAATGCCGACTTGGTTTCCCACTGGGGACTCCTGAAGCGCGAAGTGTTCTTTGCCATCTGGGCATTGTGCGGCATAGGCATTTTCCTTTACCTGATGGGCTGGATTAAATTTCCGCATGATAGCCCGGGCAAGGTGAAAATAAGTCCGGTGAGAGGTGTGCTGGCAGCTTTGTTTCTGGTAATAGGCTTGTATTTCGGATACGGCATCATCAAGGGTTCCAACCCCAAACTGGCGAGTGGCTTTGCACCGCCTATGTTCTATAGCATCTATGAGCAGGATTCCCATTGTCCGCTGGGGCTCGATTGTTACCACGACTGGGATGAGGCCCTGGCGTATGCGCAGGAAGTGAACAAACCCATTATGATTGATTTTACAGGGTGGGCTTGTGTGAATTGTCGCAAGATGGAAGAACATGTATGGCCGGAGAAAAGTGTGTACGACCGTATTGCCGAAGACTATGTGCTCGTGAGTCTGTATGTAGACGACAAGGAGATGCTGCCTGAAGAAGAGCAGTACATCTCAGAGTTCAGCGGTAAGAAAATCCGCACCATCGGCAACAAATGGAGCGATTTTCAGAGCAGCTATTTCGGTGTGAACTCACAGCCTTATTATGTGCTCATTGCACCCAATGGCAAGGTCCTGAATACACCTGTTCCCTATACACCTGATGTGGAAGATTACGCTTCATTCCTGGAATGCGGACTGGAAGCTTTTGAGTCTCAGAATGCCACTGCTACCCGATAAATGACCCAGTTTAGCGGGTTAATACAAAAGCGCCCCAATAATAAGGAGCCGGATAGTTGGATCGGATAAGTTCTCTTGCTGTGGTAAAAGCCCTTTGTACATCGTTGGTTTCGAGCAGATGGCTGTACAACTCCTGCATAAACCGGGCAGTCTGTGCATCCGGCACCTCCCACAATGTCATCAGCAGGTAGTCGGTTCCCGCCATGCGGAAAGCACGCTGCAGTCCGTAGAGACCTTCACCGTCATCCATTGTTCCCATGCCTGTATTGCAAGCAGATAAAACCACCAGGGGAACCCCGGTCAGATCGCTGTTGGCAATATCGAGTGCGGTAAGTATGCCGTCCTTCCCTTCTGTGGTCTGTTCGCCCCGCCAGCTGGGAGCGGCACCGGCCATGAGCAGCCCGGAGCGCAACAACGGATTTTCGGCTACGGTAAAGGCATTGTCGGCCGGTTCTTCCCGCTGATTTTCAAGAAAGAAGCCATGGGTGGCAATATGAATAATCGCACCTTCTACATTTCCCGATAAGGCATTGAACGCCTCCTCCGTAGCCATTTCATCCTTAAATACCTGTACATCGAGCGCCTTATTGGCTGCCATCTCTGCTATAGCATTTACTTCCGCCCGCGTGCCCGGAAGGTACTTCCAGTTGGCACCACGGCTAACTCCCGGCTCCATCATTGTTTCGGGAAGGGCACCGTTACTGATTCCGATGGCAGCTGCAGTAGCCTTTTGCTCATAATTGATCCCGCCAAACAGCAGGAGCTTACCGGCAACAACAGCAGCAGTGCTGTCGCTCGCTGTTGCCAGCAATCCCGTTGTGCTGGTCCATTCAAAAGTATAGCGGTCAGCCAGTACATGGTCGTAGTCAAACGGGATGGCAGATGGATTCAGGAGGTGCAGCCATCCGGAAGGCGCCACGTGAATGGTATCGCCCGGCTGGAGAAAAGGTTCTATTTTTTTCCAGATAAGTGCATACAGGCGCTGGCCTGCCATATCATCGGGATCATCCATATCCGGCTCCGGAAAACCGTACAGATAGTTGACACGGTCTATGGTCGGTTGGTCTTTCTTTGCCAACAATATGCTGCTGATTTCCTTTTCCTCGCCCAGTCGTACCATGACAGGCCAGGGCATATCACGGCGCAGCACAAAAGCCACATACAACAACGAATCCGTCCAGTGCTCCCCATCGAAGTAGCGGAAATGCGAGAACTCTACTGCAACATGTTGATCGGGAAGCGCCGCCCGCACATCTTCCCAGCGAACACCCAGCAGGTCAGGAAGTCCGTTATAAGATGCCGCTATCCGGTACAAATCCTTTTCGTACTGAATAGCGCGCTTCTCCATTTTCGGTAGTCCCTGCAGGCGTTTCTGTTCCGGCAAGCTGTATTGATCTGCCAGCTTGTCCTTGAGCTCCGTCCATTCGTTAAACAGGCTGATGGCAGCTGTATCTCCACTCTGCAGGATGGTGCGCCGCATCTCCCTGCCCGTTTGAAGAATCATACCCTTGGTAGCAAGTGTCAGGTTCAATGCATCTCCCGCCAATTCCGGATACCTGTCGGAAAACTGGTAGCAGAACCCCCGGTGCATATCGAGGTTGTAGCGATAGCGGGCAATATATGTCTGCTGTTCTTCTTCTGCCAGAAACGCGAAGCTCTCCTGCAGGTCGGTAAGGAATAATGTTATGACCTGCTGTTGTCCCCTTATGGCAGCTTCCCAGCTTTGACCATTAGCAGATACATAGGGAAAAGCCAATACCAGGGCTATCAGCAGTATTCTCATTTCCAGCAACTATACCGGTGAACTGAATTTTTCTGTTAGGGCTTTTCCGGCAATGTGTAGGTTCTGCCGGCATTTACCCTTTTCAGGTATTCCATTAAGGGACCGAAATAATCCACCATGGGTTGAGCACTCATGTCGGCACCGATGCTTTCCCGCAAGTGTTGCCGCCAATCGACGGTAGCGCCCGGTGCCATTACCTTTTGCAGGAAGTCGCCGGTGGCGGTACTGCCCCAGTAGTTGGTAGCATGCGGATCCTGATGGAGGATATTTTTCGCGATATAATCATGGAACTGGAACAACAACACATTACTGATGCTGTAATCGTAATACTGTGCTGCATCATCGTTGATATGGGTCTTGGTGGCCGCATCGCAATACAGCTCACCGCGCTCTGTGGGCGGTACTATTCCCTGGTATTTCTTCACCAGTTCCCACCATTTGGCATTGTATTGATCCGGGGGGAGATTATTGGCATACAGTTCGTATTCAAAGGCAGTCATCACGCCGCTACCCCAGGGTATATGTACAATGAAATCCAAAGCTTCCTTCATCAGTTGCATGGTGTCGTTGGTAGTGAGACCCGGCTCTACGAGACCGAGGTTTTCGAGGAAGGGCTTTTGTAAGGATGCCAGACCTATCATGCTGCCGAATGCTTCGTGGTAGCCGCGATTGGCGCCACCGCGCAGAATGGGTGGCACATCGGGGTTGGAGTAAGCGATATAGTAATAGATGTGTCCGAGCTCGTGCAGCACGGTACTCCACCATTCAGTATTCGCTTCCACACTCATCAGGGAGCGCACATCCTCCTGCAAATCCATATGCCAAGCAGAGGCGTGGTTGTTCTTGCTGTAATCGGCTCCTTCAGGAAGGGGATAGAGGGAGGACTTATCCCAGAAACTCTGGGGCAGCTCCGGAAAGCCCATGCTCATCCAGAAGGCCTCGCCTTGTTCCATTACCCATTCCGGTCCTTTCGCAGCCAGTTGCGGATCGATATCCAGACCTTCCACATTCACCATGGTGGTCCAGTCTTGCCCCCAGCGGTTGGGCAGCCAATGGGCAGGCAGGTAGTCGGGAACTTCCTGGTTGTATTTCGCCGCCAGCTCATAGCGCGCCCAGGTATGCAGTTCTCTATACAGCGGCCAGACATCGTTGATCAACTGCTCTGTCAGCTCCATCATCTCCTTGCTGTCCATGCCGTATTCTGATACCTGGTAAGCAAAAAAGTCGTCGTATCCCAAAGCCTGCACGCTGCTGTTGCGCAACTGTTGCAAAGCCGAAAGGCCGTCTTTCAGGGTGGCACCCACTTCTTTGCTGGCAGTCCATGCCGCTTCCCGTTCCTGCAGGTTGGTTGCTTCGCGCAGAATCCTGTCGAGGTCATTGGCCGACACCTGCCGGCCGTTCAACATATACTTATAGCCGTACAGCAATTCTGTTTGCCGGTTGGTAGCAGCAATCCGCCGGGCAACCACTTCTCCGGCAGAGGCCGGATTGTTACCTGCCATATACAATATGGTTTCCAGTTGTTTTACCTGAACTGGTGTAAGCTGGTCTTTCAATGCCAGGTATTTGCGTGCGCTATCTATATTGGCAACGCTTCCCGTGAAGTCAGCATACGCCTGATCGGCACGCGCTGCTGCATTGGAGGTCACCGTGTCACCTTCCACAATATGTGTATTCAATTGCCATTGCCCCTCTGCAGAGGCATAGTACAGTCCTACAAACTGCGCAGTGTAGTTGTCGAGAAATTGCTGGGCAGCTTGTTGCACAGCAGCATTGTCTGCAGTCTTATCGTTGTTGCAGGCAGCGAAGAACAAAAGCACTGCAGGCAGCATCAGAATGAAACGTTTCATAGCTTGGGTTTAATCCTCTAAGGTACGCCAAAGCCCCTGAATCGGTCGACTTTTTAACAGTTAATATTTTGCTGTGGACAACCCCCTGTGATGCGGATTTGTTTTCCTAATTTCACTCCTTCAAAGGAGTCCCTGTCGGACTTAAATAAAATAATTTTCATATACTAAAGTATTAAATATGGCAGAATCAGATAAAATGAAGGCGTTGGGCCTTGCCCTCGACCAATTGAACAAAACCTATGGCAAGGGAACAGTGATGAAACTGGGCGACAGTCCGGTGGTCAATGTAGACGTAATCTCTTCCGGCTCCATCAGCCTGGACAATGCGTTGGGCATAGGTGGCTTCCCCCGGGGAAGAATCATTGAGATTTACGGTCCTGAATCTTCGGGTAAAACCACGCTGGCCATTCACGCCATTGCCGAGGTACAGAAAAAAGGCGGTATCGCTGCCATGGTAGATGCGGAGCATGCTTTCGACAAGACCTATGCAGAGAAGCTGGGGGTGGATGTCGAGAATTTGCTGATCTCTCAGCCGGACAACGGTGAGCAGGCACTGGAAGTGGCCGAGCACCTGATACGCTCCGGCGCATTGGACATCGTGGTGATTGACTCGGTAGCAGCACTGGTACCCAAAAGCGAGCTGGAAGGCGAAATGGGTGAAAGCAAAATGGGATTGCAGGCCCGTCTGATGAGTCAGGCTTTGCGCAAGCTCACCGGTACCATCAATAAAACCGGTTGTTCCTGTATTTTCATCAACCAGCTGCGCGAAAAGATAGGTGTGATGTTCGGTAACCCCGAAACCACAACCGGTGGAAACGCGCTGAAGTTCTATGCTTCCATACGCCTGGATATCCGTCGCATCGGACAAATCAAGGAAAAGGATGAAGCGGTGGGCAACCGGGTGCGGGTGAAAGTGGTAAAAAACAAAGTAGCACCTCCCTTCCGCCAGGCTGAATTCGATATCATGTACGGTGAAGGTATTTCCAAGCTGGGTGAAATCGTCGACCTGGGCGTAGATGCAGGTATCCTGCAGAAAAGTGGCTCCTGGTACAGTTACGACACTACCAAACTGGGTCAGGGTAGGGAATCAGTGAAGGAGTTATTCCGCGATAACCCCGAACTGGCAGATGAAGTGGAAGCAAAAATCCGCGCCAAGCTCACCGGCGACAAAGAAGAAAAAAGCAAATAAGCGATTTTACAGAGCAAAAAAAAGCAGGGAAATTTCCCTGCTTTTTTTTGGGGCATAGCCTCCATTATTTGATGAACTTGGTAGAGAGCATGGAAGCTCCGTCGCGCAATACTGCAACGTACATACCGCTGTCAGCAGTTGAGCCGGAAGCAGTCATACCATCCCAAACAATCATATTATCGTTGTTGGCATATACAGAACCTACCAGTTGACCTACATGGTTGTAAATCATCAATTCTGCACCTGGATTGATGGTTTTGTTGGAAGTAAATACCATACCATCGGCCATTGGATTAGCTCTCAGGAAATGCACAGCAAGAATTTCTGACATTTTCTGACCACCTTGCATCAGCATGTCTTTAATAGCGGTTTCCACTGTAGGATCAAATCCAAGGTCAGCAAGGTTACCTGCGTCAGCAGCCATACGACCGGGAGCCGGAGGACAGCCATCGCTGGAATAAGTAACAGGATAATCGAAAGGACCTCCTACAACTCCGATACCATCGCAAGTCTGCTGGTAAACCCAGTCCATATCGCCAGTGGCGGCGCTACCTGAAGATGCATAGAATTCCAGTGCATCTACTGCTGTAACACATCCATCAGGTGATGGGTTAGGACCCCATGTCATGAAGAAGTCATTGTTCGCCATATCGCCATATCCTGAAATAGGCCATGCAGGGAAACCTGGACCATCTAATTCTATGCTACCGCTGATTTCCCAGTACTTGGGAGCTGTGCGGTTCACATCAATCAAATAGTTGAAACCAAAAGCATCTGTGAAGCAAACAACTGTTTGCGCCATAGTAGGTGTAGCAGCAGCCAGCACCAAAACAGTGGCTAATAATTGTAGTCTTTTTCTCATTCTGTGCTAGTTTAAGAGGTTAATTAAGGAAACCAAATTAAACATAACTGGTCAAAAAACAAATGGACGCAGAAATTTTTTATCCCTTAGCGTGGTTTTTCAGCATCATAATTTCCCTGGAGCTCAGGTGGCGCCAGCGGGAACGTGGTAAGTCTTTTTTGGTAAGACCGGCATACACTGTGCGGTCCAGGCGCTCTACCTTGTAGCCCAGATGCTCGAAAATGCGCCGGACAATGCGGTTTCTGCCGATGTGCAGGGCCACCCCCACGATGCGCATATTCCCTTTGTCGGGATAGGCAATTTCATCTACCGGTGCCGGGCCATCTTCCAGCTCGAGGCCCTTGCGAATTTTTTCAAAGTCTTCGCGTGCCAATCCCCTATCGAGTTCCACTTCATACACCTTTTCCACCTCTTTGCTGGGATGGCTCAATGCCAGCGCCAGGTCTCCATCGTTGGTGAGCAGCAGCAATCCTGTAGTGTTGCGGTCCAGCCTTCCTACCGGGTACACCCTTTCATTGGTAGCCTTGGCTATCAGGTCCATTACTGTTTTGCGATTTCTTTCATCGGAAACTGAGGTGATATAATCTTTCGGCTTGTTGAGCAGGATATATACATGTCGAACTGGGAGAATGACTTTCCCTTTGTAGGTAACCTTATCCTTGGGTGTGAGGCGGTAGCCCATTTCTGTCACCACCTTTCCGTTCACCTGCACCAGCCCCTGTTCAATGATTTCGTCTGCTTTGCGGCGGGCAGCCACACCACAATGCGCCAGGTATTTGTTCAGGCGCACGGTATCGGAGGTAAACAGGGCCTCCTCCGGCTTAACCGGTTTCCATTTTTTAGTCGGCGGTTTACTGCGCTCCCGTGTTTTCTTGGGTTTTACCTTTTCCTGGTAATAGGCGTGCTTGCGCTCGCGATTGCTGCCCTTTTTTTCGGGCTCGTCTTCCCCTTTCGCTTTGCGCTCTTCCCTGTTTTTCTGGCTGAATCGGATGGCCCTTTCGAGGCGCTCCTGCTCACGCTCCTTATTGCGGTTCTGCTTCGGTTTCGGAGTCGGTTTCGGTTGTTTCTTCCGGGGTGTTGTTTTCTTCATGTTGTTGATTTTGGGCGTCATCCCGACGCTCGGTATGGACCTTTAATGTAATAGTCTGGTCGTCGTTTTCTGTTTCCTGCACCATGATATCACCGGGATCGCCAATGGACAGATCTTTCTGTTCGAATTCCTTCAGGCGCGGCAACTCCTCCAATACATTGATACCAAAATAGTCCATAAAGAACTGGGTGGTGCCGTATTGCAGTGGCTTGCCGGGTGTATCCGTTCTTCCCGTTATGCGAATGAGGTCGCGCTCCAGCAATTTCTGTATGGTGTAATCGCAGTTAACCCCTCTTATTTCTTCAATCTCCGTTTTGGTAACCGGCTGGGAATAGGCAATAATACTCAGGCATTCGAGTGCTGCTGTGCTGAGTTTTCTCTTGGCGCGCTGCTGCAACAAGGTGCTGATGGGTTTGTGGTACAGGGGTTTGGTGAGGAATTGATAGCCCCCGCCACTTTGCACTATTTCAAACACAAACGCGTCGCTTTCATACTTGCTGGCTATAGCATCCACCTGCTCCTTGATGGCCTCCATGCTGACCTCTTCTCCGGAATAAGCAAACAAAACCGACTGCAACTCCGCCAGCGAAATGGGCTGCTCGGTGCTGAATATCAGGGCTTCCAGAATTTGTTGCAAACGATCCATGGTGTAAAATTAATGAAAGGCAGGGAGGAATTTGTAGGTTGTAGGTTGTGGGTCATAAGTTGCAGGTAATATGTTGTAAGTAGAGGACGAAAGACTGACGGCCAACCCCGATGGTTATCGGGGCTAACCCCGATAGCTATCGGGACAAGTTCATTACAGGGTTAACCATTTAGATTCATACTACTTCAGGTATAACGCAGCGAGCGCCGCGTGTACGCCGAGAGCGCCGCGTTAAAAACTAAACGGGATAGACTCCTCCTCGCCGGCGTTCCTCTGTGATATGTACGATGTACTGAATAGTTCATCCCTTTCCGGTAACACCGGCGGGACGTTTTTATAGGATGTAGGTTGTAGGTCTTAGGTTATAGGTTGCAGGTAATAAGTTGTAAGTAGCATGTGTGGAATTCCTCACCAAATCGTACACTATGTGTCAAGCTGCTGGTTGGGTTAACAAATAATATTCCTACGACAAGTTACCTTGCACCAGCCAAGTGTCCGCGATAGGCATGGTGCATGGAAAGGATATGTGGTGCGCTCAGCGAAGCAATGAATATGAAGAAGATAGCGTACTGTTTCCCGTCCGGTGAAAGAAAGTAAGGGTAAAAAAAGTACAATCCCGCGAATACCAGGAGCGCTCCAATTGTAAAAGGCAAAGACATCTTCACCAACGACCAGTTCGAAGCATTCGTCAGTACCCGTAAATGCAACCATCCCCTTATGCTATGCCAGGCACAGAAATACCAGAGGAAGGCCGATAGTAGCGGAAGCAATAATCCCAGTAACAAGATGAATACGACTGCCAGGTAAGATGAAAGATGCTTGCCCTTGATTGCATGAAGAGGTATCAGTAAACATACTGCGGATAAGCATAAACCGATTGTTTTGCATGCAATAACAAAACCACCCAAAGTTTCAGTCTTAAGCATGGATACTACACTGCTTGTTTCCTGGGCATGTCCGAATAATAACAGACCAATGATGCCCCAACCAAACAAGGTAGCTCTAACAGGGTGATACATTCCCCATTCTCTGAGGTCAGTCTCGCCAAAATGCCAGGCGGATAGCAGAACGAATAGCAGCAACCCTGCAATGGGTACCAAGAGCCATATGCCCAGCACAACCAGCATAATGCTGATGTATTGCAACAGAAACAAACCGATGCCTTTACGCTTATCTTTTAAATCAAGGTGATGGTCAACGGCTCCATGGGAGATGCCGGGAAATAGCAAGGCGGGTGCTAGCAGGAACTGGAACCAGGTCTGGTCATATACACCCGGAATAAAAGACAACAGACTGTATAATCCCATCAGGATTAAAACAGTCAGCTCCATATCTTTTGCACCTTGTCCGCCGCTCAATGGTCAAAAATTTAAATTAAAAAATAGGGTGAAAAGGCAGGGCGATGAATCCTTCATCGCCCTGCCTGAATCATTTGAACAGGTTACTTTTGGTCACTTACAGCCAGTGCATAGATTACCAGACCGAAACCGATCTTGTTCACCGCATCACCGATGTTGTAGATCACATCCATGAATCCGGCATTTACACCCAGGTCCATTCCGAACAGTCCACCTTGTGTTCCAAGGATGTAACCGATAGGATAGATAGCCCATCCTACGAATACAAACCAGCCCAGCGCCTTATTGGCACGGTTCACTGCAGGAGAACTACTCTTGGCCAGTTTGGCTACATCGCCGAACCAAACCAGGTAAAGGATATAGAAATAACCTATACTACTAATGAAGCCCCATATCCAAGACTGCGTTTCGGCAGCGTAAATAGCTTCACCTATATAACCGGTTACCAGCATAAAAACCGAAGCAGCGATGAGCTTCCACAACAATCCCATAGTGGCACCTGCCTTCTTGGTGATTAAGTAGAATTCAACGCACATCAACGGTACGGTTAGTAACCAGTCTACGTAACGGAAAAAGGTAGGGGAGGTCATGGTTTCCATGTAGTGCTCCCGCATGTAATAATAGTGCACTGCCGCAATGAAGGTGATCAACCCTGAAACCAGTAAGGAGGTCCTCCACTTTTCGCCAACAGTTCTCATTTCCAGCCAGAAAAATGCTGTTGCTGCCATCATTGCCATGGTTCCTACAAAGAAGGTAAAGGCAACTACAGAAGACAGACTTGATGCATTTTCCGGAGCGAAAAAGTCATACGCCATTGTGTGTTCCATTTTAATTTGATATGGTTATGTAAATATAACATGAAAACCTTTTCTTGGTTTACCGGTAAAAAAAACAGGAGACTGGTTCTATATCAGTTTTTGGAATTAATCTGACGGTATACCTGCGTTTTTGCGCACCTGGAAGAGGATGTAATTGAAAAGTTGAACAGATAATTCCACAAAAAATAACAGAAATTTTTTTTTTTTTTACCTCAACCAAATAGCTGCTGAGTTGTTAGAGATATTTTTGAATTGCTTTGTGAGTGGTAGGTTATAGGTAATAAGTTGTAGGTAGAGGGTCAATGGGCAAATTACCCTGAAAGCATAGGGCAAAAAAAAGAGCGCTTCGGGAAGCACTCTTTTATCAATGTTTCATTCAGTATTAATTCCCCTGCAAGGCTGCGGCACCACTTACAATTTCAGTAAGCTCGGTGGTAATGGCGGCCTGACGTGCACGGTTGTATTCTGTTTTTAACTCTTTCAGCAACTCGTTGGCATTATCACTGGCTTTGTCCATCGCAGTCATACGGGCACCATGCTCTGCTGCATTGCTGTCGAGCACGTAGCGGAAAAAGGTGGTATTGAGAATGCGGGGAACAAGTTCGCCAATGAGCATATGCTTATCGGGATCGAAAAGAAAATCCGTCTGGGTTTGCTGCTCGTCGGCTTCTACTTTCTTGATAGGCAGGAACTGCTCCGTTTCCAGGATCTGGGTAGCAGCATTCTTGAACTTATTATACACCACCACTACTTCGTCGTATTCCTTGTTGAGGAAGCCGTCTTTGATATAGGTAGTAGCTTCCGTTACTGCTTCAAAAGACACCTTCTGGAACAGTTGCTGAAAGCGGGTGATTTTACCGTACTCCGTGCGCTTGAGCACATCAAAGCCCTTTTTGCCAATGAACATAAGTTGCACATTCGCTGCCGGTAAATGCGCATAGCGCTCTTCAATGGCACGGCGTGCAGCCTTAATCACGTTGGTATTGAAAGCACCGCAAAGTCCCTTATCGGAGGTGATGACAACTACCATGGCGCGCTTTACTTCGCGCTGCTCTGCGAAATCGATTTTCACATCTCCCTGGGTAGCTGCTGCGATGTTCTCGAGCATGGTTCCCATCTTCAGAGCGTAAGGACGCATCTGGAGAATGGCATCCTGTGCCCTGCGCAGTTTGGCAGCACTCACCATTTTCATGGCAGCTGTAATCTGCTGGGTGCTTTTAACACTGCCGATGCGATCGCGTACTTCCTTTAATTTACCGGACATTATACAACAGCTTTATACTTTTTGGCCATATCCTTACCTACCTCTTCGAGCTTCTTCATCACTTCGTCGGTAAGTTTTCCGGCTTTGAGTTCGTTGAGCACTTCCTTGTGGTGGGTTTCCAGATAAGTAACAAAAGTGTTTTCAAATTCTTTTACTTTCTCGATTGGCACGTCACCCAGAAGACCTTTAGTACCGAGGTAGATAATAGCAATCTGCTTTTCTACCGTCATAGGTGAGTATTGCTTTTGCTTCAGGATCTCCACGTTGCGCTTTCCTTTATTCAATACGCTCATGGTAGCCGCATCGAGGTCGGAACCGAACTTGGCAAAGGCTTCCAGCTCGCGGAACTGCGCCTGATCCAGTTTCAGCGTACCTGCCACTTTTTTCATGGACTTGATCTGGGCGTTACCACCTACGCGGCTTACCGAGATACCCACGTTGATGGCCGGGCGTACACCTGCGTTGAACAGGTTCGACTCGAGGAATATCTGACCATCGGTAATGGAAATTACGTTGGTAGGGATATAGGCCGAAACGTCACCCGCCTGTGTTTCAATAATGGGCAGTGCTGTCAATGAACCACCACCTTTAACGATGGGCTTCAGGTTTTCCGGAAGGTCGTTCATGTTGCGGGCAATCTCATCATTGTCAATCACTTTCGCTGCACGTTCGAGCAGGCGGCTGTGGAGGTAGAATACATCACCTGGATACGCTTCACGTCCGGGAGGGCGACGCAGCAACAGAGAAACTTCGCGGTAGGCAACGGCTTGTTTCGACAAATCATCGAAAACAATCAATGCAGGACGACCGGTATCGCGGAAGAACTCGCCCATGGCAGCTCCTGCAAACGGTGCGTAGAACTGCAGTGGAGCAGGGTCAGAGGCGGAAGCTGCTACAATGATGGTGTAGTCGAGTGCACCATGCTCCTGTAGTGTTTTGGCCACCTGTGCCACTGTGGAGTTTTTCTGTCCACAGGCCACATATATACAATACACCGGATTGCCGGCTTCGTAGAATTCGCGTTGGTTGATGATGGTATCGATAGCGATGGCCGTTTTACCGGTCTGGCGGTCACCGATGATCAATTCCCTTTGGCCACGGCCGATAGGAATCATCGCATCGATGGCTTTGATACCTGTTTGCAGCGGTTCGTTTACCGGCTGGCGGTAGATAACACCCGGTGCTTTCCTTTCCAGTGGCATTTCGTAAAGTTCCCCTTCAATAGGACCCTTACCATCGATGGGTTCACCAAGGGTATTAACGACGCGACCTACCAAGCCTTCCCCTACTTTAATGGAGGCGATGTTACCTGTTCTGCGAACGGTATCACCTTCTTTGATCTGGTCGGAAGACCCCATCAATACCGCACCTACGTTGTCTTCTTCCAGGTTCAGTACGATGGCCCTTACGCCGCTTTCGAAGCTTACCAGCTCGCCAGACTTGGCATTGTTGAGGCCATAGATACGGGCGATACCATCACCCACCTGCAAAACGGTACCAACTTCTTCCAGTTCTGAAGTGGTGTTGAAGTTCGACAACTGCTGACGCAGTATGGCGCTTATTTCATCTGGTTTAACATCTACCATGGATAGGAATTTATAGTTATTTAGAATTTACGTATATAATCGTTATTGTCGAAATCATCTTTAAGAATAGCCAGTCCGCGCGCAATACTGGTGTCAATCATTTTGTCTTCGTAGCGCAGGATGTAACCGCCTATCAGCGATTCATCTACTTTGGTTACCACTTCTATTTCTTCCAGATTCGCCTGTCCGCGCAGCTTATCCATCAGCATATCGCGGATTTCATCAGAAACGGGATAAGCGGTAGTGAGCACTACGGGTGTAATACCCTGGTGCTGGTTGTACATTTCCACGTAAGCGTTCAACGCTTCGGGCAGCCAGCCTTCCCTGCCTTTTCTCACCAAAATATCGAGAAAAGAACGCATGATCACACCTACCTGATCGTCGAAGACAGCCTTGATGATGGCCATTTTCTTGTCGGCATGGATAATGGGGCTTTTCAGCATCAGCTTGAAATCTCTGCTGCCATCGGTGGCACCCTTCAACAGATACACATCGCGGGTCACCTCTTCCAGCTGATTCTTTTCGAGTGCCAGCTGGATCATTGATTTGGCGTATCTGTGGGCTATTCTTGCTACGGACATGGTTGTTGCGTTATCAGTGTACCTTAATATCGTCTACAAGTTGCCTGGTGAATGCTTCCTGCGCCTGTTTGTCGCTCAGCTCTCTCCGCAACACTTTTTCACTTACTTCCAGCACCATCTGTCCCACCTGGTTTTTGATATCGATCATAGCAGCCATGCGCTGGTTATCGATTTGCTTCTGGGCGTCTTCCACAATGCGGTTGTATTCCTGGTTGGCCTTTTCGCGGGCTTCCGCAACAATCTGATCCTTGGCTTCCTTGGCTTCACGCAGCATTTTGGCGCGTTCTTCCCGGGCTTCGTTCAGGATGCGTTCGTTGTCGGCTTTCATGGCCTCCATGGCTTCGCGGGCTTTTTTAGCCTCGTCGAGAGATGCCTGTATACCTTTTTCGCGGTCGCTCAGCGCATTGGCGATAGGGCCAAAAGCAAATTTCCACAGGATGAACAGCACCACGAGGAAAATCAATACGGTCCAGATAAATAACCCCGGATCGGGTTTTACGAGGTCTAATGCATCGATAATGACCAACATATATAAATGTGTTTGATTGTTTGATTTAAAAGTTCCGGCAACAACCAACCGTTGCTGCCGGAATGTTCTTCGGATAGCTTACCCTTGTAACAGGGCTACTACCACTGCGAAAAGTGCCACACCTTCCACCAGTGCCGCTGCGATAATCATGTTCGCGCGGATGTCACCGGTAGCTTCGGGTTGACGAGCAATAGATTCAAGTGCGCTACCACCGATACGGCCTACGCCGATACCAGCTCCGATAGCTGCAATACCTGCACCGATAGCTGCAATCCCGTTGATGCCTGCTTCTTGCAAAATGGTCAATAATTCCATGGTTTCAATTTTTATGTTGATGAATAAAACCCTTATTAATGGTGAGCAGCCCCCTCAACGTGGTGGTGCTCATGTTTTTCGAGTGCCAGCGCAATAAATAGCGAGCTCAGCATCACGAAGATGAAGGCTTGCAGGAATGCCACCAGGAACTCCAGAAAACTCATAAAAATAGTAAAGGGAACGGCAACGGCTGCACCGCCCAGACCGCCTCCCAGGCTTTCACCTGCCTTACCAAAAATAAATACCAGACCCACCAGACTGAGAATAATGATGTGGCCGGCTGTAATGTTGGCAAAGAGACGAATCATCAATGCGAAAGGCTTGATGAATATACCCAGTATCTCGATGGGTACCAGGATAACTTTAACACCGAAAGGAACGCCCGGAGGCCATAAGATGTGCATCCAGTAGTCTTTGGTTCCGTTGATATTGGTCAAAATAAAGGTAAGCAGGGCCAGAGCCATGGTTACCGTGATATTTCCGGTAATGTTAGGATTGGAAATAAAGGGTATCAATCCCAGCAGGTTGGCGAACCAGATAAAGAAAAACAAAGTCAGCATGTAGGGCAGGAAGCGCTGGGTATTGTCGCCCAGGTTGGGCTTTACCACTTCGTCGCGTACAAAAATAATGAGGGGCTCCATGAGCGATTGCAGTCCTTTGGGAGCTTGTCCCGGTCTGCGGCTGTAGGCTTTGGCCACCGATACAAAAATGATAACCAGCAACAGTGCGTTCAGCAACATGGCTGCAACGTTCTTGGTAATGGATAAATCGAGGAAAGAATCTCCGTCTGCCCTGGCTACCCGGCCGTGGCTCATCACATACCCTTTGTAACCGGCTTCTGTGTGATGGCTGTCTGCAGTTGCGTGCTCATCGGTATGTATTGCTTCGTGTTGTTCGTCGGAATGCTCCTCTGCATGCATTGCTTCAGCAGCATGATGCTCCTCTCCTTCTGCTGCTGCATGCTCCGGTGCATGATGGGCTTCCGGCAATTTATTGGACATGAAAACAGTGAACCCGTCTTCTTTATGATAAGCGATGACCGGCAAGGGTACCACAATGCCGCCCACAATATGCCATTCGTTGGCATCTGCAATGTGGTGCAGGGCAAAATCCTTGGGGTTGTATTCTTCTTCTCCGGAGGCAGACGCCAGGAAGGGAGTAAGCAGCAAAAACGCCGAAAGAACGAGCTGAACTGTCTTTTTCACTGGTATTTATTGAGAGGCCTTTAAAAACCGCTGCAAAGGTAGATTTTAATCGGGAAAAAAGAAAGGTATTGCCTTATTTTGAAGTACAATGCGCGAACAATGGAAATCTTTTAAAGGAGTGCTTTATGTATTGAGCATTTGTGCACTCTGCGCCGCTTCCTGCCGGGTGGATAAGGGGAAGGCTTATGAGGCAGATGGAATGCCGGAGAGGGCGCCTGAAAAACAGATTATCGGTACCCTGGAAAGCGCTTTTCTGCGGGCAGGATTGCAGGATATCGGCAGTATAGAGGGTGTACTGGTGCAGTTGAAATACAGCACTACCGATAATTTCATGCACAGGGACATGTATGGCGATCTGGAGAAGGCCTATCTGCTGCCCGATGCCGCCCAGAAACTGGAGCGTGCCGCACAAGCTTTGCTCCGCGAATACCCCGACCTGCGCCTGCTGGTATACGATGGTGCCCGTCCCCATGCCATCCAGCAACTGATGTGGGACAGTGTGGACCTGCCGCAGGACCTGAAAGTCCAATTTCTTTCCCATCCCGATCAGCTGTCGCTCCATAACTACGGAGCTGCTGTAGATATTACACTGAGCGATGCCAATGGTAACCCGCTGGATATGGGCACTGCCTATGATGATGCCGCGCGTTTGTCTTATCCTTCGCTGGAAGCGACCTTCCTCGCCTCAGGCCAATTGAGTGAAGCGCAGGTGGCCAACCGACGACTATTGCGGCGTCTGATGACCGAAGCCGGATTTACGGGTATTGACAGTGAATGGTGGCATTTCAATCACTGCACCCGGGCTTATGCCGCTGAACACTACCAGCTGCTACCTTAAATCTTGAACCGCAGCACACCGAATGCCCAGGAGATGGTGGGATTTTCTTCTCCAAAAAAGACAGCAATATCGCGGGTACCAACACCAAATTCCGTAAACGGAAAGTTGAAAACCAGACCAGCAGGGATATTGAAGCCGTAACCACCTCCGGAGGTGAATCCCGTTGAAAGCTGGATAAACCTTGCAACTGTTACCCTAGCGCCCATGCCTATCTGCGCAGCCCCAAAGTCGCGGGCTGTGGTAGAAACCGGTAAGTTCACATCACCGGCTACGGTCAGGAAGTTCGTGACATTATAGGAAGCCCCCAGCCGCAGCGTAGTGGGCAAGGGTGTACTAAAGCTTTCAATGCCTTCATAGGCTATAATTTCTTCCTCATCCAGGATAGTGCTTACCACATCTAACGCGGTAGTGGACTCAATACCGTCGTAGTACACCGTATCGAGTACGATATCATTGAACTCCAGCGTGTTCAGGGTATAATTCAGATTGCCGATGTTGACCAGTGCTCCAGACAGCCGGAGGTTCTGATAGAGTTCGGCGGTAACCCCGATGTCGAATCCGAAACCCGTGCCTACCGGTTGGAAAGGCTGCTGATTGACGTCGTAGGTGTTGACAAAGTCGGGGGTATTGACCAAATCCAGCCCCAGTGCCGCCTGTCCTCCAATCACACCTGCCTCGGAGCTGAAGTCCACATAGGCATAAGACATCACGTAACGGGCACCTACACCTGCGTAGAGGTTGAGGTTTTCACCCGCATACCATTGACGTCCCCAGGCAAGGTCCACCGCGCTTTGCAGTTTGAAATTCAGCTGTGTACTATCGGTAATTTCCGAAAGCGACAATGGATCGTACGATACGCCGTAGCTGCCATCGGGAGAAGTGACAATGGTATCGAAATACCCTTCATAATCGAATTCTTCAAAAAACAGGGAACTGGCCACCCCGCCCATGCGGAAGGACTGGTCAAGACGGAGGCCGAAGCTTACCGCCAGGGTTCCGGCCTTGCCCATACCAAAACTCATGGCCAGCACGTTGATTCTGGTCTCGACGCGGTAACCCTCTCCCAGCAGGTCTTTGAATGCTACTGTGGTGTTTCCTATGCTAAAATTGCGGAGTGCACTTTTGGTCAGTCCGTTGGAAAACAGCGAAAACCACCGCCACCAATTTCAAACGCCACACTATGGGGTGTCAGAAGACCCAGGTTAGCCGGATTGATGCCAATCGTCTGATAGTCGGTAACCAAAGCTGTAGAAGCACCCATTCCCATGTAATTGAACAGGAAACCGTCGGTCTGTGCGCGGGCAACAGTGCTACCCAGAAGCAGCAGTCCTATTATCGAAGCTTGTATTTTCATCGTACATTTATTGTCAGAAATCAAATGTAGTTAAAGTTATGAGCACCTATCATTACCATTTCAACAAACAGTCTGTAGCAAATAGCATACACTTTGTCATCTTTTTTCTTGCTGCCATTTTATTACTCCCATATTCCGCCCATGCCCAGGCTGAAGTCTAACGTAAAAGAGGGTAAATACGAGATGAGCCAGGGAACGCACAATGGGTTTCAAATATTCCTGGAAAACGCCGACCGGAAAAATGTGGAAGGCCTGGTAGAAGATTTACTGAAAGAAAGCACCAAGAAGCCCTCTATTGAGAAGATGGGTAAAAAAGAAATCAAGGTGGACGACATTGTAATCAATGGCGTGAGCGACCAACCTGTAGATGTATACTTTGTCTTCGACGAAAGCAAGCAGAGATTGACGGTTACGGGATTCTTCGATATGGGAACCGCCTACCTCAGCAGTGCTTCCTTCCCTGCCAACTTCCGCAGTGGCGAAAAATTCATGCGCAGAATAGGAATCCGTTTGCAAAAGCAGGCACTGGCTGAAAAAATAGAGGAAGCCAGTTCAGCCATGTCTCAACTGGAAAGAGACAAGAGCAATCTGGAAAAGGAAAAATCTAAACTGGAATCATCCATAAAGGATTGCGAATCGACGATAGCTAATGCCAAAGATGACCTGAAAGCCAACGCTTCGGAGCAGGAAAGCAAAGCCCGTGAAATGGGTGAGCAGAAAAAGCAACTGGAAATGCTGCAAAAATCTATGGATGGTATTAAGGAAGAGTAATTAAGCAGCCTCCTCTTCTTCTTCCACATTCAGACGGAATCCGTTGCCGTGGATATTCACTATTTCCAGGGTAGGATCGTCTTTCAGGTACTTCCGCAATTTGGTAATGAACACATCCATACTGCGAGCGGTGAAGTAATCGTCTCTGCCCCAGATTTGCTTCAGGGCCTCTTCACGGTACAATATGTCGTTGACCTTGAGGCACAGCATGCGCAACAATTCCGCTTCCTTGGGGGATAGCTTCTCCTGGATGTCGTTGTGCGTTAGCATTCTCGACTTGTAGTTGAAATGGTAGCTGCCTATGGTAAATTCCTTCTGCTGATTGTTCTGCTTGATTTTGCCGCGCTTCATTACAGCTGCAATGCGGTACAGCAATTCCTCAGAATTGAAAGGCTTGGTAATATAGTCGTCGGCACCTGTTTTAAAACCTTCTATTTTATCGGTCTGCTGTGCTTTGGCCGTCAGGAAAATGATAGGAATATCGGGGTTCATTCGGCGTATTTCCGCAGCCACTGTGAAGCCATCTTTTTTCGGCATCATTACATCCAGTACACACATACCAAACTGCTCCGTTCTGAAAACATCTACTCCCTTCTCTCCGTCGTTCGCCAGGGTTACATCGTAACCGTTCATGCTGAGATAATCTTTTAATACGGCACCGAAGTTCGGGTCGTCTTCACAAAGTAGAATACGGATCTTGGTTTCTTCCATGGTTGGTTAATTTACAAATAATTGAATAGTAAAGGTACTTCCTGCACCGAGCTGGCTTTTAACATCTATGCTTCCGCCGTGCGCCTCAACTACAGTTTTCACATAAGTAAGACCCAGACCAAAGCCTTTAATATTATGCACATTACCGGTAGGAACCCTATAAAATTTTTCGAATATCATTTTTTGCTGTTCATTGTTCATCCCGATACCGTTGTCCCTTACTGCTATGAACAATTTACCTCCACTGCTGCGGGTAGACACTTCAATGAGCGGTGCTTGCTGCGCGTATTTTACGGCATTGTCGAGCAGGTTGTAAATCACATTCGACAAGTGCACGCGGTCGCCATTGACTACAAACTGAATAGCCTCGAGGCGGGTACTGATGCTTCCCTGTTGTTCTTCCACCATCAGACTGATGTTCTCTACTGCATGAGTTATCACCTCGTGGAGGTTTACGGCATCCATTTTCAGATTCAGTTCGCGCTTATCGAGCAAGGCCGCCTGCAATACTTTCTCCACCTGGCTGTTCATGCGCTTATTCTCGTCGCGAATGATACCCGTATATTGCTTTACCCTTTGCTGGTCGGATATGACTGCCGGATTGTTTATCGCATCCACGGCCAGAGAAATGGTAGCAATAGGCGTCTTGAACTCATGCGTCATATTATTGATAAAATCATTCTTTATTTCCGACAGTTTTTTCTGTCTGAAAATAATGTGGATACTGTAGCTAAATACAAATACGATAACAGTAGTGAATAAGATAGAGCCCAGCAGGAGCAGCCACATAGAGCTCAACAGATAGTTGCGCTGGTCGGGAAACATCACAAGCAGCTGGTCGTTTCCGGCAAATAAATTATTGGGAAACAGATTGGCTGTGTAAGCGGTACTGATCAGTTGAGAATGGTTCTCTTTCTCCAGTGGTGTCACCAGGATTTCACCATCCAGCAATACACCATAATCGAAGCGTGTTTCTATGCCTTTATTGCGCAGTTCCAGTCCCAGTGTTTGGGTGAGATAGGTAGTATCTACTTTCTTCTCCGGCTCCATGCCGCGGGTCATCATTTCCACCATCATCTTGCGCATCACCGCATCCAGCTGGTTGGCATTCACCCTGAATTGCTTGTCTATCTCCTTAAGAATAGCCGGAATCAATTCATCCGATTTTCCTGCGGGGTCTACCGTCATGTTCCTGCCCATTTCCAGCGGCTCGAGGATCATGGTCGGTCGTCCTGGCATACCGCCGGGGCTGTTCATATCGGAAAGATAACTGCCCGATGGCTCCAGTTCCCGTGCTTTGTCGCTCACCCGAAAGGCACTGGCCAGAGCTGTATCGGACAACATTTCGGCAGACATTTCGGCGGTTTGTGCGACTATGAACAGGGAGTCACCAATAAACAAATCTGTCTGCTCATCCAGCATGGTGGCAATCCAGTGGGTTTCCAGCTTTTCGGTTGTCCTTGCCAGCGCATCGGCCACCTGGAACTGAAAAACCTGCTCCTTTTGTTCTACGGCACTCCTTATCCAGTACACCTGCACCAGCACGATTCCCAGCAGGGCTGTGCTCATCAGGATAATGATGAGGCGTATTCTGGATAATTTCATTTGGTCAAATGTACCATATGTTAAAATATCGGGAAGCCTGTTTAACGATGTCTTAACACAATTTAGAGGAGTCTTAACTAGCGCGCAACGGTCGTGCAGCTAAATTTGTAAAGCAAATGAAAATGGGCCCCCAGGCTCGTGTGTTTGCATGCACACTAAAAGTATCACTTTATGCTCTACAAATCAAACATATGGCTTTTGGCAGGATGTCTGCTGGGCAGCGCTGTTATGAGCTCTGCTGTGGCGCAGGATGCCGGTCAGCCGGTTCGCATTAAAATCAAGGCGAACGTCAATGGTGAGAAGACGACCATCGACACCGTTGTTCAGGATTACGATGCCTTCGACATGGATGCCTTTCTGCAGGAAAAAGGTCTGGATGATGCTGCCGAAGGCATCAAGCACATGGATATCCGCATTCAGCAAGGTTCCCAACCGGGAGATATGGTATGGTTGCAGGAGCTGGAAAACAACGCCTTTCTCGATAAATTCAGCACCAAGGTGGAGCAGATCAGGATCCCGGAAGTGCCGGCGGTTCCACCAACTGCCAATATTATGTTCTTCAACGGCAACAAAGCCTTCCTGGGAATCATTACCGGCAACACAAAAGACCGCAAAGGGGTAGTTGTCAAGGAAGTAGTGCCGAACAGTGCCGCCGCTGCAGCAGGTCTGCAGGAAGGCGATATCCTGCTGAAGGTGAACGACATGACCGTAGAGTCATCGAACAACCTGATTGAGATACTAGGTGCCTTTCAACCCGGAGAAACGGTAGAGCTGAATTACCTGCGCAATGGAGCAACTATCAACACCACGGCAGCACTCAAGCAAAATGAAAATTATTTTGAATCGCAGGAGTGGGAAGATTACGGTGAGCGCTGGGAAGAATGGGGAGAAGCCTTTCAGGAACGTTGGGAGAACTGGGGCGAGCAGATGGAAGCCTACTTCAACGAAGAAAATATGAGGGAAGAAAAAGCCTTCCTGGGTGTATATCTCGAAGGTGCTGATAATGGTGTGCTGATAACCGGTGTAGCAGAAAACAGCGCCGCATCAGCAGCAGGCCTGCAAAAGGGAGATATCATTACAGGCATAGACGGAACCAGGATGACATCGCATGAAGCTGTCGCCGATTATGTACTGAGCAAGAAAGGCGGTGATAATATTAAGATTGAATACATGCGGAAAGGCGCACCCGGTGTTGCAGAAGCGACATTGCAAACCCGCAAGTCTGAATTCCTTTTCCGTATGGATGACAACATGCCCGCCAATATGTTTTTCATTCACCCGAATGACAGATGCCATGGTTATTCTTACGAAATGAACGAAGGTGAGGAGAAGCAAATCACGGTGGAGATAGAACTGCTCGATGAGGAGAATGCCCGCCTGGATAACAACAGTATTCCTTTCAAAGCGGAAGATGTATCCTTCTTTCCCAACCCGACCAATGGTGCTTTCAACCTGCAGTTCGATGTGGAAGATGCTGGAGATGTCATCATCAATATCCGCGACATCAACGGCGCTCTTGTGTATGAAGAAGTGCTGCGCAATTTTTCAGGTAAGTACGATAAAGTCATTCAACTCGATGCGGCCTCCAAGGGCAACTATTTCATCAACATCGTGAATGGTGACTACATCGTAACCAAGCAGATTTCGGTTCAATAAAAGCTTGTTTTCTTTACAATTGGTAAAAGGTAGCCTATTAGGTTACCTTTTTTAATTCCAGCTGCGTCCGTAATCAGCTTCGTCAATGGCAAAAGCACCTTCCGGCTGCGCACCACACAGCCATGCTGTTAACCGGTCCACATAATGGTCAAGATGGGTTATTTGCTGCACGCCGTGTTCCACTATTGGATCGAGCGTGGTGGCCAGCAAGGTGCCTCCGTAGGCATCGGTCTCCCAGGTAATGATTTCACCGGCGCTGTTGCGTTGCAAAATCCGCGCATGATCAGGAACCCGGGTGTAGGCACCATGGGTGTGCCAGCAGGCATGCCGGGGCATTAAACCCTGATAAACCGGATGGGTAAAATCGGTTGCTGTAACAGGTGGCTGATCCGGATGGGTGACCCACCAGTAGTTGTTGACAGGGCGGTCTTCCCATACAGCATCGAGCCAGGTAGCACTGCTGTCGCCTTCCACGAAGAGCTTTCCACCTCCGGCAAGAAAATCATACAATTGCTTGCGGCAACTGCCTAATACAGCATGATTGCTTTGGAAAGGAATGACCACCGATTTAAATGCAGAAAGATCTGTCGCCGGCAGATCGTGTACATATACCAACTGATAAAAGGAGCTGTATTTCGGCGACATGGCGAAACTGTAATGCGACCACACACCATTGAATACCAAGGCTATTTCAGGATTTTTCATATGCGTATTTTTTAGCATGCATAAATTCCACTATGTTGCGGTAGATGCCGGCTACTGCCTGCATGGATGCATCATCATCCGTAGTAGCATAGGTGCTGTCGGACAAGGGTGCACTTGCACTGAGAATCATAGTTCCATTGGTAGAGTGTTCATCCACAATGAGCAGCGGTCTGTGCCATGTGTCTTCCAGCACAACGATAGCTTCGGCTGCCGGCTGAATGTAACCGCAGGCCCACCATCCACTTATGCCATTGGAAAAGTTCAGACCATCGATATCAATACCCTTCATAAAACCATAAGGATCGCTTACTACTTTGTAACGAACATCTATGGTGCGTCGGCTATTGTCCATCACCCATCTGTTACCGGGCACCCATGGCGTAAACCAACCATCGAAACAACAGAGTACGCCGCCGGCAGCGAGAAATGCCTCCACTGTATCCTTGATGCATTCCATAAAAACGTGGTCACTGCCGTTGGGAACAATCAATACATCGTATTGCGATATATCGAGCTGCACAGGGTACGCCACGCTGATCCGGTTATATACCATAAAAGCTGAATCGGGATAGAGACCATCCAATCCCTCTATTCCATTGTGAATAACTGCAGCCTTTAATGGTTCATGCATGCTGTATCACATTTAAAGGAATGAAATCCGTAGGATTGAGGTGGTTTTCGAAGAATTCATCGCACCACAGACAAACATTTTTCAATACCTCAGTACGCTCCTTCGCATAAGCTTCTGTTACCCCCATCGATTCTCCCATCTTCCAGGGATCCCCTTCATTCAGGCGTTGAAAAACCGGATTATCAGCAACCCTTTCCAACACCTCCGATACCCGCTCTTTGCGTGCATCGCCCAGCGGGTACAAGGTTCCCGGACAACAAGGATTGATCTTCCACAATTGAATGCTAATTTCCTGGGGCACCTCCTCCACTCCACCAAGGAAACCGATGGCACCACTCAGAATAGAACAAAAATTATGTTGCGGGTTGCGCATCCAGATATCCTTTTCCATAGCCCTGCCGCGTGCCCAGTTACCCCCCAGCCACATTTCCTCGTTAGCTCCCCAGAAGCCAAAACTGGCAGACTCTTTATGCAGGTAAGTTTCTTTTTCTACCAGCGGTTTGGTGTTATCGTCGGTCATACCCCTACTGGTAAACATAGCGCGCAACTGGTCCATGCGTTTGCCGGCGTGCTTATGGTAACGGTCAATACTGGCAATATCAATACGCGTCACTCCTTTTTCCAGAATGGTATCGAGTATTTCTTCCGTCATCAAATCGCCATTGGTCTGCAACATGATCTGCGCACTACCCTTGTACTTTTCCTGCAAGGCATCCAGCACCAGCCATAACTGCTTGCGCTCCGCCAGTGGCTCTCCACCACTCAGAATCAGTCGGTCCACCTGTTGGGGCAGGTTATCGATAATAGCGAGACATTCTTCGTTGCTCATTCGCTTACCCCGGGGTCCGCTGAGGTTATAACAATGGTCGCATTCATCGTTACACAACTGTGTAAACACCCAGTATACGGAAGCGATATGTTCGTAATTACTCATATATTATTATTCATGTACTGTTTCCAAAAGGCCAGCTCACTGGCACCGCCTGTTCGGGGATCAGCAAGAAAGGCAGCGGGGGAATCATAAAAATACAACTCTCCTTCTTCCATGTAAGCTGTTTCATTACCCACCAGTATAGCCTCTTTGAGGTCATGTGTTACTAACAAGGAGGTGGTTTGGTAAGTTCGGGTAAGTTGGAGGAACAGCTCCTGCATTTGCTGACGGGTGTCAGTGTCCAGATTGCCAAAAGGTTCATCGAGCAACAACACTGATGGTTGGGTAATGATGGCCCTTCCAAAACTGACTCTTTGCCTTTGGCCGCCTGAAAGTTGATCGGGCCATTTATCTGCATGGTCCTGCAGCCCAAGTTGTTCCAACATGGTGCTTACTTCCTTTTGAATCTGTTGAACAGAAATACTCCGTATTTTCAGGCCAAAAGCAATATTCTGGCGCACCGTCAAATGCGGAAACAGGAGCGGTTCCTGGTTCATGTAAACAGCATTCCGCAAATGCGTGGGCACACCTTCCATGTCTTTTCCATCGAGCAGGACTTTTCCATTATCCGGTGAAATCAGTCCGGCTACAATGCGCAACAGTGTTGTTTTTCCGCAACCACTTCTTCCCAGCACTGCCAGGGTTTTCCCTTGTTCCACAATCAGATTGATATTGCGGAGTATGGGCTGCTGGCCATACGATTTCGCCAGATTCCTTACCTCCATCATACGCCTAAGGGTTTAAACACATACTGCCTGTTGAACCACAGCAATAAGGCCGGTGGGAGAATCAAAAGGGTGGCTGCCAGCGCCGCCAGCGAAGGGCTTGCCTCCTGAACATATAGATATACCTTTAATGTCAATGTCTGGACCTGCCCGGCACCGATTACACTGGTGAGACCATATTCGAACCAGGAAATGATGAAGGTCTGAAAAAAGCACACCAGCAGAAATGGTCTCGCGTAAGGCAGCACCACCTGTGTGAAAGTTTGATATGGAGTACTGCCAAGTGTCGCAGCCAGTTGTTCCATATGCATAACCCGGGGCGTCCAGAATGCGGTGAAATATATGATACTGAAAGGTATGGCAATGAGCAGCTGGGCAATCATTACACCACCTACAGTTCCGGATATACCTGCTACATTAAAATAGAAGGCCAAGATGGTGGCGAATAAAACCGGCGATATGGTAACCGGCAGTAAGCTCCAGAAGATGCCCTGTTTTCTGCGGCTGCCAAAACTCACCGTCCTTGCCAATCCAAAACCGACTGCCGTACTGAGGGTGGCGGTAGTAGTAGCAATGGCCAGACTCAGCAAAAAGCTGTGGCGTACATCCTGTTGTCCGCTGAAAAACAATTTCCATTGCTGTACATCCAGCACACCGGGTAATATATTCGGATAATTCCAATCTGAAAAAAAGCTCATAAGCGGAAGCCATACAAAGGGAAACACTGCTATTACAACAGATGCCACCAACACTATATGGAAGTTCTTACGAGGCATACAGGCGGGTACGTTTTAAGACAAAGAGGTTGATAGCAATCACTGATAGCAGGTAAATGAGCAGCATAGCATGCGCCTCCGGTTTATCGGTGAGGTCGAAACGAAACATTTTATCGGCAATCAGCGGCGACAACATACGTGGATCAGAAACACCCAGCAGCAGCGGTATCTCATAGGACCCCATGACGAAAATCAGGAACATGACAATCGATGCCATGGCCCGCTTCAGCAGAAGCGGAATTACAATTACACGCAGTGTCTGCCTTCTTGTGCTGCCGAGGTTGTTGCTCACCTGCTCCAGGTCTGCGACGTTTTCCGACAGGTAAATGTTGTTGAACAAGACTGTAAAATACGGAATGGCCAAAATGATATGTGTAATAACAATCCCAATGGCCAAGGAATCATTCACCAGAGAAGGAAATTGCGCAGCGCTTTCGGAAAGTCCCCAGGCATAACTTACCCTGCTGAGAAGTCCCGATGGTGCCAGCATCTGATAGGTAAAGAAAGCTGCCACTACAGCAGGAATGCCCAGCGGTAAAAATAAAAGGTAGGCAGTTGTCTTCTGCTGCAAAGCAGCCTTATGGCGCAGACTCAGGTACAGCGCTGCAGTTAAGCTGATACCCATGGCCGACAAAGCAATGGCAAGGCTGTACAGGAGAGATATCCATATATTGCCGTCGGTCACTACCTGCTGCCAATAGGTCAGTGTCCATCCCTGTGATAGGAGACCTGTCAATCCCAGACTGTAAAGCAGGGAATAGGCCGCACTGATCATTATAGGAACTACAATGATGCATAGGAACAGCGCTATGGACAATTTACTTTTCAATAATCTCTTTTCTGAAGTCGTCAAATAAGCGAATCATGTATTCCGGTGCCAGCTCCATGAGCGCCAGGCTATCGATAGCAGAACGTTGTGGTGCATAGGTTCTGCCGGGAACGTTATTAAATTTCTCCTGCCACTCTTCGGGCAATCTGTTCCTGTCTAACACCGTTCCATCTCCCCACACGGCAGGTTGCAGCTTGTGGTATTGTGCTTCCGGACTCAACAGAAAATTGATGACCAGCATAGCTCCTGCTTTATTCGGAGCACCCTGAGCAATGCCCATATAATGCGCGTTCTGAATGGTACCGGAGCTGAACACGAATGCCCGGGCTGTCGGCGGTAGCAGCTGTTGCAAAACTTTGTTGTCTACTTCTCCGTCGTTATTGCTCATGCTGAAATGAATTTCACCATTTGCGAGCAGTTTGTGCATGGTGGCAGGACCATCGGGAAACGTCTTCCCGCCTTTCCACATATAGGGCTGCAGACTGCGCACATACTCCCAAAGCAATGCCGATGCTTTCCTGTATCGCTCCTCCGAGAAAGGACCATCGAGCGCATCGCCACCACCGGCCAGCGCTATGAGCCAGGCTTTGAGCAAAGTCATGCCGGTGAAATCGTTGGGGATGGTAAAAGTACCGGGATTTTCCTGCACATATTGCTGCAGGGCTTCCATGGTCAAGGGAGGCTGTGGCGTCAACAGGGAATCGTAAATAATCGCCATTTGCACATTCCCCCAGGGGCATTCATACCCTTCAATGGGTTGCTGAAAATCAATACCTATGAAGGGATTGTTCCAGTCTACCAGTGCTGCATTCGGCAAGCGGTCGGTGAAAGGCCCATACAAGCCGTCTATCTGTCGTAGCTGATAAAAGGTCTCGCCGTTAATCCACATCATGTCGATGGCAGAGCTGCGCTTACCTGCTTCCTTTTCGGTCATCAACAGCGATACAATCTGATTGCCCTGACCGCCGGCCACCTGCAGATCAATATTGTATAATTCCTTTACCCTTGGCTTTACAAATTGCTGGATGTAACTATTGATGAAAGGATCGCCCTGCCACATCATCAGGTGCACCGTGGTATTGCTACCCGCTGCCACCATCTCTTCCCAGGTTGAGGGGACCGGGGCAGCATCCTGTTGGCGGCAAGCAGCTACCAACAAGAATAGTCCAAAGATTAAAATATATTTTTTCATATTCATATAAAGTGCAGTAGCAACCGGAGCTGCTACTGCTAATATCATCAGAAATAGTAACGCGCACCAAACTGAAACTGACGGGGCGGAGCGGCATTTCTGCGCACCAGCACACCCGAGCTGGCAGGACCCACCTGAATCTGGTTACTTTGGGTAGCGTTGTTAAAATAGCCACTCAGGTTCTCGGCATTCAACAGGTTGAATACATCTGCCCTGATTTCAAAGTGCCCGCCGCCTTTCATGTTGAAGGTATATTGCGCTGCCAGATCGATGGTGTTGTTCCAGGGCAGGCGATCGCTGTTGCGCGTTTCACCCGGAGAACGATCGGTGATACCGGTGTACTGACCCGTGAATGCATTGGTAGATAAGTCACCGTTCAGGTCGATGGTGCCGTACAATGCAGCATCGGGAATGCGATTGATCGGCATACCACTTTGCACCAATCCGGCAAAGGTAAATTGCCATCCTTCCCAGGGAAACAAGTTGAAGATGGTGTTGAATACGTGGGTACGGTCGTTGATACTGGGCCCCCATTCATCTTCAAATCTGTTGGCATCCATTGCGCGGAAGTTGATATCCTCCGTATTGTTTTCATTCCTGCTCAGGGTATAGATAAACCTCCAGGAATAGTTATCATCGCTGCGGTCTTTCTGAAGGTTCAGGCTGATACCGAAGAACCTGCTCTCACCGGCAGTTTCTGTCATCACCACATTGCGTGCTACGCCGTATACCGTATCTCCGTCAATAATGGCATAAGAACCTTCGTAGATGGCTACGGGTCTGGTGAGGTCTGCTGCAGCAGGGTCCCTTACATCGCTGGCAGTGAAGGCCGGGCCGGGATAAAACGGTGCAGGTGCATTCACATCGCGCAGGCGGTACAGGAAGTTGGTCTTATTATAAAAACCATCTATATAAAATAACTTATCTTCTGAAAGTTGAACCTGGTAGCCCAGCGAAAACTGATGGGTTTGCGGATTCTGAAATCCATTGGGATTGAGGATGCGTCTTTCCGCACTGAATACCTGATCGCGCTGTGCTTGCAGTTCCGCAGCAGAAGGACCGTTGAGATAAGGCACACCTGCTGCAAATGCAGAGAGCGTTCCTTCGAAAGTAATGAGATCCAGATTGGTATTTTCAGGCAAAGCTCCCTGATCGATGAGTGCCTGCAGTTGTCTGCGGTAGTCAGCACTGTTGGTATTCTGTTGGAGTGCATCGCTGTAAACCGCATACAGTATCTTGTCGTATACCATCGCGTAACCCCCGCGGAGAACGCTTCTGTTGTTGAGCTTGTAGTTGAAGCTGGCCCTTGGCGCCAGGTTGTTGAGGTCACCCTGTTCACTGCCACCTTTTGATAAATCGTCGTAGTCGTAGCGCAGACCGAAAGTGAGATTGAGCCGGTTGTTGACGGAATACTGATCCTCGGCATATATGCTGATGATATTCTGGCGGGTGCCGAATGTAGCCGGACGCAGTTCCACTGAATAGCCTGTCACCAGGGCATCTGCCGGTATATCGTTCACATCCAGCGCAGTGCCGAACTGGGCAATGTCGTTGACCTGTGCACTGCTTAAGAGTACGGAGTAATTCCCATCGGGATTGCCACCTGCTGCCAGCTGAAAGTCGGAACTGATGAATTCTACCCCGGTCTTAATGGTGTGGTTACCCCTGTAAAAATTCAGCTTTTGTTGCAGTTGAATTGTATTCTCCAGATCATCGAAATAGTAGCCTGGATGTCCGAGTATCGCAATCGGACCGGGTGTTATGCTGTCGAACACTGTTACACTGGGGCCGGCACCGTTAACGGGATCGGCATAGTTCCAGCGGAAGCGGCTGTATTGCACATTTGTTTCACTGGAGAAAGCCGCACCCACATAGCTGTTTTTACTGGCAATGATAAAGGCATTGCGTTGCTGGGTATTGGCAGCCGATGGAAATGCTACTCCGCCTTCCAGTCCGCCTCCTTGTCTTTCAATACCAGTCAGACCGAGGTTGGCACGTAGGGAAGAGCAAAAGCGGTTGCTCCATCGGTGGTCAATTTTACCGCTGACATAAGTGAATGTGTTTTGACCCGGTACCGATGCCAGCAGGTTCAGCCGATCTACATCCAGCAGGTTTTCTTTAAAATCGAAGGTCTGCTCCACATTCACATAGTAAAATGTTTTATCTTTTGTAATGGCGCCGCCGAAACCAATTCCAAACTGCTGGCGCATGAAAGTATTGTTTACCTGGTTACCGGAAAGGTCGCGCTGGGTATAGGGTGAAGCTCCTGTAAAGAGCGTATCGATAGCTGCTCCCGGCCGGGTAACATAGAAGGCCTCTGCGCTGAAATCATTAGAACCGCTGCGGGTAGTAATGTCGATGACACCATTTCCTGTGAGCCCATACTCCGTGCTGTAATTATTGGTCAACACCGTAACGTTGCGGGCGAAGCCCACCGGAATGGCAAACTTTTGTCCCCCCAGGAAACGTTCGTTGTTATCGAAGCCATCGATGGTATAGTTGGTGTACAAAGAGTTGGCGCCCATGATACTCACGCTAGGGGCCTCGGGATAAAAACCTGTTGCCTGCACTACATTCGGCAGTCGGAAAAGTACGCGGGTGATGTCCCTGCCTTCCACCGGAATCTGCTGAATTTCTTTCAGGTTTAATTCTGAAGCCACTTCCGCATTGATGGTGTTGATGCGGGTGGTGCTTTTGGCAGAAATGGCGACCTCTTCGAGCGTAGTTTCCGAAATACGGGCCATCGTCAATTGCACACTCGCCTTTTCATTGTTTTTCAGTTCAATATTGCTGGCGGAAGCCGGATAGTAAGCTGCATTGCCGACCGTTTGCACATTGTACAAACCGTTGGTGGGCAATCCCTTGAAACGCACTTTACCCTGATCGTCCGTAAGCCCCTGATCGGTGAAACCTATCTGGATATTTTCAATGTTTACGGTAATTCCCTCCAGGGGTTCCGCCGATGCCAGATCCGTAACACTCACCACCAGATCGACCTGGGCAGATAATAAAGAAATAAATAATATACTTATTGTAGTTAATATAAAATGACGCATAAGAAGCATTTTGCTTTAAGAAAATAGGGTTTCAAAAAATTCGAAGGAATGCTTTAGATGTGCGGGGGACCGCGATGTTCGGGACTGCCGGGATGAAAGCCGGACAGCAGGGCTACAGGTTGTGGTTGCCACAAACCCGGTAACAACATAAGTGATAAAACCTGCTGCAACCATTGCAGTTGATGCGACCTTATCGGCAGGCGCAGCAGCTTAAAAGTGTCGGCAAGCGAATTGATATCGTGCAGTCTCGGCAGCGTTGCTCTCCTGTCCGGTGTAGAATTTTCAATGGCGGCAAATAATCCGGCCGATTGCCAGGGAAGTGCCGCAATATCGGTTTGGGTAAAAGCAGCACGGCTCAAACCCAGGAGGTACACACCACCTCTGTAATCAGGACCGCCCACTACATCGTGGTATTCCAGCATTGCTGCCGCCTTGCGCAGATGATGGCTTTTCAGCTGGGGACAATCGCTCCCAATGGCAATTACATTTTCATACCCCTGATCGAAAGCCAATTGTAAGGCGCGCTGCAGTCGTAAGCCGAAGGTAGGTCCTTCCTGATGCGCAGTTGTATGCAGTATAACCGGCAACCCCGACTGCGCTGCCACTTTTCTCGCATGCTGCCATAAGCCACTGGCCAGTTTGTAGTTGAACCGCTCTTTCCATTGTTTGCTTCTAACCTCGTCTTCCGGATTACGGGCAAATATTAAGATAGCGGTATTTGAGTCGTGGCGGTGCACCGGTAAATATGACTGTAAATATAGGTAAGCTCTTTTTAGTTCAGGATACCGGCTTTTATAGTGTCCTTTTCAGGATATAAAAAGAGTGGGGCGCCGGTGCAAGGCTGCCAGCTATGGTCATGGATGCGCCTGTCATCATATCTACCCACTGCCCTTCCAGATCTTCCGGTAATGGTGTCGCGCCCACTGTTGCATTTCGCGGATTAACAATGTACATGATTTGCACGTTGTCCGCTTCCTTCACAAAAGTGGCAATATGAAAACCGGTATCGACCCAGCGAATTTCCGCAGCACGCGCTGCCGGCTCCGAAGTGTATATCTGCATCAGCTTGCGGTAGGTTGCCAACACATCCGGATTATCAAACCAGTTGATGGTTCCCCGGCTAAAGAAAGGGGTTGTGGTGGTCTTACCTACTTCCTGTCCATTGTAAATGAGCGGCACTCCTCCTAAAAAAGTACTGAATACAAAGGCAGATAGTGCAGCATCCTGGCCACCGAAAAGGACGGGCGGTGGTGCATCCCAGGCCGATTCATCGTGGTTGGTGGTAAAACGCAACCTTCGGGTGCCCGGAGGCATGGGACTATACTCTGCATTGTGGGTGCTCCAAAGGGTGGCAACAGCAGCATTCTGATTGAATACCTGTTGCAGACTTCCGTAAAAACTCCATCCGTAATTCATTTGAAACCCGGCCGCAAAATGGTCGGCCCGCGCACCCTCGGCCAACAGTATCAGCCCTTCGCCATGACGCCTGTGCAGGGAATCAATAGCTTGCTGCCAGAAATCAAAGGGAACGTAATCGGCGGCGTCGCAGCGAAATCCGTCAATTCCGGTATTCGTAACCCAGAATGACAGGGCATCGATCATGGCCCGGCGCATAGCTGCATTGTCGAAGTTCAAGTCTGCTACGTCATTCCAACCCGTTCCCGGAGGTGAGACGATATTTCCTGCAGCATCCTGCGTATACCACGAGGTGTTGGATATCCATGGGTTATCCCATGCGGTATGGTTGGCGACCCAATCAAGTATGACCGCTATGCCGCGCTCGTGTGCTGCATCTACCAGCTCCTGAAAATCCTGCATATCGCCAAATTCCGGATTGACCGCCTGATAGTCGGCAACTGCATAGGGCGACCCCAATTGACCCACACTGTTGAGTTGCCCGACCGGGAAAACCGGCATCAGCCAAATGGTATTGACACCCAGACTGGCCATATGATCCAGACCTGCAGTTACACCGTCAAAGTCGTAGGTATCACTGAACACACGGAGATTCACCTCATACATCACCATTTCCTGCACGGATGGAGGAACGAATTGTTCCGTATCCAGCACAGGTGCATCAGTGGTGCAGGACCAGCTGAAAAAGAACACTGGTAAACAAAATAAAATATATTTAATATTTTTCATGGGTAGATGGGTGCTCCCGGTTATTTCTCCATAGAGCCACCGAACATTTTATCCATGGAAACATGCACTTTCCATTGTCCGTCTTCCATGATCAGCTCATAGACCATTTCCATATTGTTCTGGTCTTTACCGGAAACGGCAGCAGTGTCGCCGGTTATTTTGGTAGCCTCTTCATTGATATCAATGGAAATCACTTCTCCATCTCCTTCACTGCCAAAGCCCGATAGGATATTGATAGTGGCTGCGCTTTCTTCAGAGGATAATGCCTTTGCCTCATCCCAGTTCCGGCTGTTGACCGCTTCTACAAATGCTTCCACGGTAGCTTCCGGAGATCTCTTGGAAGAACAGGACATCATGAAGGGGATTATCAGGGATACTAGTAACAGGTGCTTCAATTTGTTCATTTGGTTGGATTTCGTGCAACGAAGGTAATTGTAATTTCTATTCTGCTACTCGGTAACTATGTCATCTTTTGGCAATGAGCCGGCGTATGGAATAATCATTCTGGTCCGCAACCGCTCATCACAAAAGTGGAAATCGACCGGTGCACCGTGGAATACAAATTCTGATAGTTCTCCGGTGGTTACCCGGGCCGCCTGTATGTTCTCTTCATCTGCTTCCGCCCCTTCCACCATGACCATTTTAAATTGATAGGTGCCTTCCTGCTTATCTATCTGCACCGAGAGGGGTTGCTGATCAACGGTACCTGAACCCTGCAGGTATTGCTGCAACCGGATGGCCTCCGATTCGGTGATGTGTTCGGTATAGTAAAGCTCTGCCTTGCCGAAAGCCAGTCTGGTGCCGTAGTCGGGAGGACTGCATGCAGCGAAAAAAATAAACAACAGCAGGAATAGGTAGGTCTTTGAATGCATTGTTCAAATTTACATCAACCACAATAAAAAAGACCGGCAGTTTGTTGACTGCCGGCCGGTGTTTTTTATAGGATGCTGCAACAATTAGCTGCAACCCAGACTCTCACCACAGTTGAGGCACTTGTAACAAGTACCGTTGCGGATGGTGGTATGACCGCAACTCGGACACAGCGGAGCATCGCCCATCATCGTGGAGTTGGCTGCTGACTGTGCGTCGCGTGTCACTTTCAGGGTACTCGCGCTGGGTTTAGCAGCAGCTACCGGCTCTGTTTCAGCCTGCTTCTTGGCTGCAGGGCGACTGTTGACAGGGTATTCTCCTCTGGCTTCAGACGATAAATCCTGTGTGGATTTTTCCTGCTGCACAATTTGTTCAGGTGCTACGTGTACCAGGTCGTTGCGATCGAGGTATTCGAAGGCCATAAGGCGGAACACATAGTCAACTATGGAAGTACTGAACTTGATATTGCTGTGATCTACCGGTCCGCTTGGTTCAAAACGGGTGAAGGTAAATTTGTCTACAAACTCTTCCAGTGGCACACCGTACTGCAGGCCGATGGATATAGCGATAGCGAAACAGTTCACCAGAGAGCGGAAGGAAGCACCTTCTTTGTGCAGGTCGATGAAGATTTCACCTAAGGTGCCGTCATCGTATTCGCCGGTGCGGACAAATATGGTCTGTCCTCCGATTTTAGATTTCTGGGTAAAGCCCGAACGCTTGGCAGGAAGTTTTTTCCTTTCCACCACTCTGGACAGCCTTCTTTTAAAGATGGTGTCTTTAGAGCTCATGATGATGGAGCGCGCAGCTTCCAGCACTTCGTCTTCTGTCCATTGGTGGGCAACTTCCTCTTTATCTTCTTTCTTATCACTGCGTGTAGAGAGCGGCTGAGACAGCTTGCTTCCGTCGCGGTACAGGGCGTTGGCTTTCAGTCCCAATTCCCATGATAACTGATAACACTCCTGAATCTCCGCTTCGGTAGCCTCGTTAGGCAGGTTGATGGTTTTGGAGATGGCACCGGAAATAAACGGTTGCACGGCACCCATCATTCTGATATGTCCTGTCGGGTGGATGTAACGCTGACCGGTTTTACCGCATTTATTGGCACAGTCGAATACTTCGTAATGTGCTTCTTTCAGGTGTGGTGCTCCTTCTATAGTCATGGTTCCGCAAATCACATCGTTGGCCTCTTCAATCTGCTCGTTGGTAAAGCCGAGTGCTTTCAGCAGGTTGAAGGAAGGATCCAGGTATTGTTCGCTGTTGATACCCAGGCGTTGCAGGGTAGGCTCACCTACGGTAAACACATTGAAGGCAAAGCTGATTTCGAATGCTGATTGCACTACTTTGTCGAGGTGCAGTATTTCACTGTCGCTGAAACCTTTGGCGGCAAGCGACTCAAAGTTGATGTGCGGTGCATTTTTCAGTGTACCTGTACCTTTCGCATAATCGACGATAGCTTTGATGGAATCGTCTTTGTATCCGAGGTTTTTCAGTGCCAGTGGTATAGACTGGTTGATGATTTTAAAGTAACCTCCACCGGAAAGTTTCTTGAATTTCACGAGTGCGAAATCGGGTTCTACACCGGTAGTATCACAATCCATGACCAGTCCGATGGTACCTGTTGGTGCGATAACTGTAGCCTGTGCATTGCGGTAGCCGTGTTCTTCTCCCAGGCGAACAGCGTCGTCCCAGGCGTTGCAGGCAGCGCGCAGCAGGTATTCCGGACACAGTTTCTGGTCGATACCCATAGGTTGAATTTCCAGCCCTTCGTAGTTGCCGGCAGCATTGTAAGCTGCATAGCGGTGGTTGCGCATTACCCGTAGCATATCTTCGCGGTTGCGCTCAAAGCCGGCAAACGGACCGATGGCAGCAGCCATTTCAGCAGAGGTGCGGTAAGCCACACCCGTCATGATGGCCGAGATAGAACCGGCGATGGCTCTTGCCTTGTCGCTGTCGTAAGCAATACCGGAAATCATCAGCAATGAACCCAGGTTAGCGAAACCGAGACCGAGTGTTCTGAAGTCGTAAGAAAGCTTAGCCACTTCTTCGCTGGGGAATTGTGCCATCAGCACAGATATTTCCAGAACGGTAGTCCATACGCGGCAGGCATGTTCGAATGCCTCCACATTGAATACCAGTTTTTCGTCGTCGTAGAACTTGCGCAGGTTGAGTGAAGCAAGGTTACAAGCTGTGTTATCCAGGAACATGTACTCGCTGCACGGATTGGATGCATTGATGCGGCCATCCTGCGGACAAGTATGCCATTCGTTAATGGTAGTATCGTATTGTACACCGGGGTCAGCACAACGCCATGCAGCATGTGCGATCTTGTTCCACAGTTCCCTTGCAGGAACGGAGGCCATCGTTTCTCCTGTGCTGCGTGCCTTCAGTTCCCAGTTGGCATCGTCTTTCACGGCCTGGAAGAACGCATTCGGTATGCGGATGGAATTATTGGAGTTCTGTCCGGCAACAGTGCGGTAAGCTTCTCCTTCGTAGTCGCTGGAATAACCTGCGGCAATGAGGGCAGCTACCTTATCTTCTTCTTTTACTTTCCACTCTATGAATTTGATGATCTCAGGGTGGTCGAGATCGAGACAAACCATTTTAGCAGCGCGACGGGTAGTTCCTCCACTCTTGATGGCGCCGGCAGCAGCATCACCAATTTTGAGGAATGACATCAGACCTGAAGAGGTCCCGCCACCGGAAAGCTTTTCTCCCTCTCCCCGAATGCGGGAGAAGTTGGTGCCCACACCGGAGCCGTATTTGAATATCCTGGCTTCCCTTGTCCAGAGGTCCATGATACCACCTTCGTTCACCAGGTCATCATCAACGCTGAGGATGAAACAGGCATGTGGTTGCGGACGCTCATAAGCGGAAGTAGACTTTTTAAGTTTCTCTGTTTTAGGGTCAACGTAGTAATGCCCCTGTGGCTTACCCGAAATACCGTAGCTGGAGTGCAGCCCTGTGTTGAACCATTGCGGAGAGTTCGGTGCAGCATACTGACCGATTATCATGAATACCAGTTCTTCATAGAACACTGTTGCATCGGTAGCAGAGGCAAAGTAGTTATGGCGCTCTCCCCACTGCTTCCAGCAATCAGCCAGGCGGTGAGCCACCTGCTTGATAGAATTTTCGGAGCCGGTGCTGCCATCTGGCTGAGGAACACCTGCCTTGCGAAAATACTTCTGTGCCAGAATATCGGTAGCCACCTGACTCCATGTCTTCGGCACCTCCACATTATTCATTTCAAATACCACATCTCCGGTGGTATTGCGAATTACGCTGGTGCGGAGATCGTAGTCAAACATGTCGAAAGGACTTACCCCTTCGCGGGTGAAGTTTCTTTCAAACTTCAGGCCGTTGCCTGTTGCTTTGTGTGCTGCCATAGTTCAATTCTTGCTTTACAGTTGGTAAAAATGGTTCAGATTGATATCTTAAAGACGCGAAACCACCCTTGGATTCCTCGGGTGGTGTTCCGAAAGTACGAAGGAATACTGTCGACTTTCAAGTATGATTTCTTCACACCCCTGTGAATAACAGACGTAGTGTTTGGTATAGTCGGCATTCAGGGTGTATATATTTTAATTTTACGCAATGATTACATTCTGATAACAGTATGTTAACCGCTGAAATTGGCTGGATATCCTTAACACCAACTCCCGTTCGCGGGACAACCACTTGTTGAAACACAGGAATAAATACCCTAATTTTGTAACTGTTCAACCGCAACCGTGCCTGTATATCCTTATATAAGAGAACAATACGCCATCGGCAAGAAGCTGTTCGCTGTGCTGGTAGACCCTGACGACATAACTACGGAGGGTATAGACCGGCTTGCCGGAATGGCCGCCGATAGCGGGGTAGACCTGTTTTTCGTTGGTGGAAGCCTGGTGACCGGCACGCATATGGAAGCCTGCATTCGCCAGCTGAAGGAACGCACCAATATTCCCGTTGTCATTTTCCCCGGTAGCATTCAACAGGTAAGTCCGGAAGCAGATGCCCTTTTATTCCTGTCCCTGATATCGGGCCGGAATCCGGAGTTGCTCATCGGCAACCAGGTGCTGGCCGCTCCTTATATCAAACGCAGTGGTCTGGAAGCTATGGCCACCGGTTATATGTTGATAGACGGCGGTGCGCCCACCACTGTTTCCTATATCAGTAACACGCTTCCCATTCCTGCCGATAAAAAAGAGATAGCCGTGAGCACCGCCATGGCAGGAGAGCTGCTGGGCATGCACCTGATCTATATGGATGCCGGCAGTGGTGCGAAAAATGCAATTCCCGCTTCCATGATTGCCGCAGTGGCCCAAAACTGTTCCCTTCCTTTAATAATAGGAGGCGGTATCCGCACTCCGGAACAGGCCTATGAAAGCGCCGGTGCCGGTGCCGGAATCATCGTTGTGGGCAATGCCATTGAAAAGGACCCCTCTCTGATAGGAGAAATTTCTTTTGCTATCCATTCTGCATCCCGCGCCAGCGCATCATTGTGATTTTTACCTTTGTACCATGCGAGGAAGGGTGATACAGAGCACCGGCAGCTGGTATGAGGTACTACTTGACAACCAAACAGTCATCAGTTGCCGCCTGAAGGGAAAATTCCGACTGCAGGAAAAGAAGATTACCAATCCGGTAGCTGTGGGTGACATCGTGGAGGTAGATGCCGATGAAGAGGGATCCTCCGTCATTCATACCATCGCCCCCCGCCACAATTACCTGGTACGGGAAGCTCCCCAGAAAAAAGAACACACCCATATTATCGCCTCCAACATCGATCAGGTGCTGGTGATTGCTACCTTGAGTAAACCCCGCACCAGTCCCGGATTCATCGACCGGGTGTTATTTATGGCAGAGGTGTACGGTATTCCGGCACGGGTAGTTTTCAATAAAGCGGATTTGTACACCGACAAGGAAATGCAACTCCTGGAGGAGCGCATGGACATTTACGCGCATGCCGGCTATCCCGCTTTCACGACCTCTGCGGTTAGCGGTGAAAACCTCGAACACCTGAAAGAACTGCTGCACGATAAGACTACTTTACTGACCGGACATTCCGGTGTGGGCAAGTCCTCCCTCATCAATGCCATCCAACCCGGATTAGAGCTGCGGACAGGAGCGCTGTCTGCCACCCACGAGAAAGGGCAGCATACCACCACGTTCGCCCGTATGTTACCCCTCAGCATGGGCGGCTTTATTGTCGACACACCGGGCATCAAGGAATTCGGCATGGTGCACGTAGAGGCAAAAGAAGCAGGACACTATTTTCCCGAAATCAGAAAAGAAATGGCCGGCTGTCGCTTTCACGACTGTGTACATTACAACGAAACCAACTGCGCAGTAAAAACAGCACAGGAAGAGGGGCGTTTCGCCACAGAGCGCTATCTTTCCTACCTCAGTATCTATGAAGAGCTGTTGGAAAAAAAACCCTGGTAAACGATGCGGGCAGTGATACAACGCGTGCAACATGCACAGGTAAACATAGGTGGAGCCTTACATTCGCGAATAGGTGAAGGTTTGCTGGTATTGCTGGGAATAGAAGCCGCCGATAACCGGGAGGACATTGACTGGTTATTGCGAAAAATCATTCAATTGCGCATTTTCACTGATGACGAAGGTAAAATGAACCGCAGCCTGGAAGACCTCCAGGGTGAGCTGATGGTAGTTAGCCAGTTTACGTTATTCGCCAGCACCAAGAAAGGTAACCGGCCGGGATTCACCCGTTCGGCACCGCCCGATATCGCTATCCCACTGTATGAAGCATTTGTGGAACAAGCCCGTGTGTTGCTGGGCCGACCGATAGCCACCGGTGTTTTTGGCGCCATGATGGAGATTGACCTTTGCAATAGCGGACCCGTCACTATTACGATAGACACAAAAAATAAAGAGTGAAATTATATATACAATCTTTTTTTAAAAAGTATCTGGAACTCATCCTGGTTGCCGGTACGGTTATCGTCCTGTTCATCCGCAGTGACTACCCGAAATACGGAGAGCGCATGAGTCTGATGTTGTTCGGAACGCTGGCCTTCTATTACCTCGCATCCGGCATTCTCGTATTCCTCGACCGCCATCGGATAGTGCGAAGCATGCGTTTGATTTACATCATCGGATTGTGGGGTGTTTCGACAGTTGTAATCGGTATCATGTCGCGGCTCCATCTGATACGCAACAACCAGGAACTGTTGACCATTGCAGTACTGGCCATGGTTGCCACCATTGTATTCTCCCTGCTGGCATTGCGGCAAATGCGCGATAAATCCGATTACGCCGCCTACAGATGGCAGCTGCAACCGGTACTTTTGCGCTGCGGCATCGGCGTGGTGCTGGGTTTAGGTGTGCTGTTTTCTTCGCCCTATACCCTCTACCACAGCTTTGGCACCTTCCGGCACCATCCCGAATACACCCGCAAAGCCATTCATGTTTACGAACATGCAGAAGATACAGCAGCTGCCCGGCAACTGGAAGAACTGACCGACAGCTTGCGCCGCAGGTAATCACAAATATTCCTTCCGACCTGCTCCGGCAGTGTTCTTTGCTTGCCTGCATTTCGTATTTTTGTAGCATGTACGGAACCACACAACAACGTCTCCAGCAGGAACTGGAAGAGATCAAAGCCGCGGGCCTTTTCAAGAATGAACGCATCATCGCTTCTCCGCAGGCTGCCGACATTACATTAGCAGACGGCAGTAAGGTGATTAATTTTTGTGCGAACAATTATCTGGGCTTGAGTGCACACCCCGATGTTATCGCCGCCGCCAAACGCGCCATCGACACCCATGGATATGGTATGAGTTCTGTCAGGTTTATCTGTGGCACCCAAGACATTCACAAGGAACTGGAGCAAAAAATTGCCGACTTTCTCGGAACGGAAGATACCATTCTGTATGCCGCAGCCTTTGATGCCAACGGTGGTGTATTCGAGCCTTTGTTCAACGAAGAAGACGCTATCATCTCCGATTCCCTCAACCATGCATCTATCATAGATGGTGTTCGCCTGTGCAAGGCACAGCGCTTCCGTTATGCCAATAATGACATGGCCGATCTGGAAGCCAAACTGCAGGAAGCCGCAGGTGCACGCAGCAGGATCATTGTTACCGATGGTGTATTCAGCATGGATGGCACTATTGCCCAGCTCGATGCTATCTGCGACCTGGCTGACCGCTACGATGCCCTGGTGATGATTGATGAGTGTCATGCTTCCGGATTCATCGGCAAGACCGGTAGGGGTACCCATGAGTACCGCAATGTGATGGGCCGTATCGATATCATTACAGGCACCCTTGGCAAGGCGCTGGGTGGTGCATCCGGAGGATTTACTTCCGGCCGTAAGGAAATTATCGAACTGTTGCGCCAGCGTTCCCGTCCTTACCTGTTCAGCAATACTGTCGCCCCTTCCATAGTCGGCGCTTCTATTGCCGTATTCGACCTCCTCAGCAAAACTACTGAGCTGCGCGATAAGCTGGAAGAAAACACGCGATTCTTCCGCGAGCAAATCACGGCTGCCGGCTTCGATATTAAACCCGGCGAGCATCCTATCGTTCCCATCATGCTGTACGATGCAGTGTTGAGTCAGAAGATGGCAGAAGGGCTCCTGAAAGAGGGTATTTATGTAATTGGATTTTATTATCCTGTTGTACCCAAAGGTCAGGCGCGTATACGGGTGCAGATTTCCGCTGCACACAACCGCTCCCATCTGGAAAAAGCCATTGCTGCCTTTACAAAGGTGGGCAAGGAACTGGGTGTTATCTGATAAGTTTAAGTGCTCTATGTTAGCACAGAAAGCTGCTTCAACAGTTCTTTATTGCGACCAGGGCGGTTGCAGTTGCAGTACCTGCTGATAAACCGGACAAGTTTCCACATGTGCACCTTTTAAATAGCCGGCGCTCATCAGGAATTCATTCACAATTTCACCTCCGGTAAATTTGAAGGTCCTTTTAAACAGCTTCACCCACTCCTCTTTTGTAAGTGGATGGTGATGTTGCAGCCAATTCCCGAAACTGCCGAATGCTTTTTGCAAACCGAGTATTTGCTGAGCATTATGAATGGCAGCATCTACCTTCAGCCGGTTGCGGATAATGCCCGCATCACTAAGCAAACGCTGCCGGTCCTTCTCTCCAAAGGCGGCCACTTTACTGATGTCATACCCGGCATATGCCTTTCTGAAATTATCCTGCTTGTTGAGAATGGTTGTCCATGATAATCCTGCCTGATTGATTTCCAGCAACAGTCGTCCGAACAATTCGTTGTCGGAGTGAATGGGAAAACCGTATTGGGTGTCGTGGTATATTCGGTGGACGCTCTGCGCATCCATGTGCAGCACAGCCGAACAATAAGATGGAGGTGTTTCCATGTTACAATAGTAAGCCTCCTGCAGGCCTAAAGCAAATCATTCCGACTACTCTTTGGAATCATCCTTTTCCCGCCTAAGCCGGGTGGCTGCGAAAGCAATTCCCAGTGCAACGCCGATACCTACACCCATGGCAATGTTTCCCAGGGCTGTTCCAATAGCGGCTCCTACGCCGGCACCAATGGCCACGCCTGCTCCGAGAATGCTTTCTTTATTCACAGGCTGCCTATCTGTGTTGATCAATCAGTATGGTATTGCCGTCGGGATCAGCGATGACAAAACTGGCCGGACCTGGGGTAGTAACATCTGCTTCTGACAAAAACGCAATGCCTTTTGCCTTCAAGTTTGCCTGCAGATCGCGGACATCAGTAAAACGCTCAAGATTTTGAGCATCCTGGTCCCAACCCGGATTGAAGGTCAGGATGTTTTGTTCGAACATACCCTGGAATAATCCGATCAGTGTGCTTTCATTTTTCATGATCAGATAATTTTTTTCCATATCTCCGGCAAACACTTCAAATCCGAGTTGCTCGTAAAATGTTCTGGAAGCCTCTAAATCCTTTACACTCAGACTAACAGAGAAAGCCCCTAATTGCATACTGTTCTTTTTGATGATTAAGTAAATATACGGAATAAGCTTTGCTCTGATAGTTCGTGCATTACCTGTGAGGGTGCCGTTTTTCCCAAAGGGAGCGAATGATATCCGGGGTCTGCACTTTCTTCTTATCGCTGCAACACCTGCCCTCTATGTAATTCCATACTGTTGTATCCTTCGACGGTAACAAAGGGCACCGACATCAGGCCATCTTCAGTAGCAGCAGGAACCATGCAGTTGAAATGCAGATGGGGTATGTTGGTTTGTCCGGTGGTACCCGACAGTCCGATAGGCTGACCGCGTTGCACTGCATCGCCTACCTGCACCAGGCTTCCCCGGTGTTGCAGGTGGACGTATTGCGTGAATAATCCACTGATGGTGTCGTACAGCGTTATGAAATTTCCGTAGGGTTTCCATGCTTCTCCTGCACCTCCATACCTGTACTGGTCTACAACACCCACTACCACTCCATCGGTAGCGGCACACACCGTATCCCCTTTTTGCAAGTCGATATCTATGGCATACCTGGACCAATCGGTATGATGGGTAGGTTGGCTGTTATTGCCTTGCACTACGCGGTAAGTCTTGTCGGCGGGGAAGGGCAGCGATATGGTGGCAGGCAGCACCTCGTGTGAAGGATTTCCCATATGAACGGTAATCTGCATGTCGGGTAACGCAGTGAAGGTTCCCGTCACAGAAAAACTGGTATCTGCACCTGCAGGCAATACTATCGGATTGAGGGCTGCGAGTTGTGGTTGAAGCATGCTTTCAGCAGAACGTATACTGATCCTCACGGGACAATGCAGCGGATTGCTCAGGGTGATGTTGACATATTCACTTTGCACCTCCAGACTGGCAGGTAGCTGGAATTGTGGAAGCTGTTCTTTGGGCAGCAAGAGCGCTGTACAATTGGAAAAAGCAAAGAGCACGAAGAGCAGCGCGATTACATGCAGCCGGGTTATAGAAGTAGCTCGGCCTGAGTTTACAACTGTTGGCAATTCCCTCCCATTGGGTTCCCGCATCATAACATCAAAGGAAATGAATACAAAAGGTCCTTCCAAGTGGTGTACCGTTAATCTTAGGTAAAGCAGGCGAATATTGAACAAACCCTACCTGTTATCCCCCTAGTGCTTACTGACCCACATCTTTGATACAGAAGAGCTTGTACCTGTTTTATAACTATTTCATGAATAAACTGTTTACCTATAAAAACACCCTATGCAGCGTATACTTCTACTATTAATGACACTCAGCACCCTACCGATGCTGGCACAAGACGGTCTGGAATTCAGCCTTTCCGGAGGACCCGGTCGCTCTTATTTAATCATGAATGACGATACCAGTAAAACAGCTGCCAACCTGCAGTTATCCGTGCAGGTAGGATTCCTGTTAAATGATAAGGTGGAACTTTTCACCGGTGTACAATACTGGCAGTCGGGATTTGCCACCTCCCTTACCGACCAGGGGGGCAACCTGGTTGCGACGGCTGATTACGTTACCTACGGACTTCCTGTGGGGGTGCGTTATTACCTCACCAATAACTTGTACGGAGCTATACGGCTGGTGCCCGCCATTCAGGCATTTGCCGGGGATGACAATACCAGCGATCCTGTTTTTGCTTTCGAATTTACGGAGGGTAGCATGCGTAGTTTTCATCTTTTTGGCGAAGTCAACCTGGGCTATGCCATACACCTCAGCGATGCCTTCGACATTGATTTGGAGCCCCGCCTGGGTCACTCCTTCACTCCTGTGCTGGACGCAGAGGGTATCAACGGCCGTCTGTTTGAATACGGCATCAATATCCGGCTGCAGTATCGGATTTGGTAGGCATTTTCTATCTTTAACATCCTTTTACAGATAAAAAATACCCGAATATGCGCCTATCCTACCGCAGTCTGCTGTTGAGTTTCCTGATGGCTAGTGCCGGAACTGTTGCAGCACAAAGTGATGTCTACCTGCAAATCAACCATTTGCTGAACGACAACCCTTTCGAATTTTCTGTTGCACAAACCAACAATCTCGGAGAGGATTTTAATGTCAGCCGAATGGAATACTACATGTCGGAAATTACGCTGGTACACGACGGCGGTATGACAACTGAGCTGGAAGATACCTGGGTACTGGTAAATGCCGGCGCCTTCACGAATGTGTATCTGGGAAGTTTGGACATTACGGAACTGGAATCTATTTCTTTCGGTATTGGTGTACAAAGCGATTTCAACCACCTGGACCCTTCTACTTATCCAACAGGACATCCGCTGGCTCCTAAATCCCCTTCTATGCACTGGGGTTGGGCAGCAGGTTACCGCTTCGTTGCCATGGAAGGTAAAGCCGGTGCCGGTCTTTCTCAAACGTATGAAGTACATGCGCTGGGAGATGTCAACTATCAAATTACCAATGTAGCCACGGCAGGAACCTGGAACGACGGTGTTTTGTATGTAGCACTGGATGGTGACTACGCCATGGCACTGAAAGATGTTTCCGTTGCGGGCGGACTCATCAGCCACGGTGAAACAGGCGCTTCCATTGATGTGCTGGTTAATTTTAACCAGGAAGTATTTCGCGAAGGTGCCGCTAATACAACTTCATCCGTAAGCCAGTTACCGCTTTCACTCGATATGCGGATAGCTCCCAACCCGGCAGCGCAACAAGTATGGGTGCAAGTGAGCCAGTCTCTACCATCCGGTAGCATGTTGCTGCTGGTTGATATCAGAGGAAGAGAAGTATTGCGTATGCCCGCTACCCCACAAATGGAAATTGATTTGCAGTCCTACCCTGCGGGTCTTTATAATGTTTGTCTGGAAAATGATCATCAAATAATTTCAGTACAACAATTGTACATCAACAAATAATGCCTTTTAAGCTTGTAACGTATTGTGGTGCTTTCATCTTCATTACAGCTGTTGTCTTCATTTCGGGATGTAAGAAAGACAACGTAGATGTCGGCGTGCAATGGGATACTTCCCCTTACGCACTGTCTTACGGTGATTTACCGCAACCGCTCATTCCGGACGATAATGCACTCACCAATGCCGGTGTTCAACTGGGACGCATGCTGTTTTACGAAAAAAGATTGTCGGGCAATGGAACTATGTCCTGTGCTTCCTGTCACCAGCAGGCATTTGCATTTACCGATACTTCAAAGTTTTCCATAGGTATCGATGGTTTGCCTGGTAAACGGCAGGCGATGGTAGCATTCAATACGCTATGGCATTCCAACGAATTCTTCTGGGATGGCAGGGCGCATCTGCTGCGGGAGCAATCGCTTATGCCCATACAGGATCCACTGGAAATGCATGAAACCCTGGACAATGTGGTAGCTAAACTTTCCGTCGACCAGGACTACATAGATCAGTTTATCCGGGCTTTCGGCTCAGACGCCATCACACCGGAGCGGATAGCCCTGGCGCTGGAGCAGTTCATGCACTCCATTGTATCGTACAACAGTAAATACGATCAGTTTCTGGCAGGGCAAGCCGAACTGACTCTCAGCGAAGAAAGAGGCCGGGAGCTTTTCTTTACCGAATACAATCCTTTCTTCCCGGAATTGTCGGGAGCAGACTGCGGACATTGCCATTCGGGTTCCAATTTTGAAAACGACCGCTACATGAACAACGGGTTGGATACTGATGGCAGCATGTTGGATATTGGTCGGGAAGCTGTTACCGGCAATCCGGGAGACAGAGGCAAGTTCAAGGTTACTACCCTGCGCAATATCGAGCATACCTATCCCTATATGCACGATGGCCGATTCGCTACACTGGAAGAAGTGATTGACCATTACAACGAAGGCATTCAGCCCTCGGCTACGCTGGAACCGGAACTGGAAAATACAAGAGCTACAGGTTTGTTCCTCACGGAAACCGATAAGGCCGATTTGATTGCCTTCCTCAAAACGCTCACAGATGAGAGCCTCCTGAACAATCCCGCTTACAGCAATCCGTTTGAATAGCCTATGCAGCGCACCCTTATGAGTATGTGTCTGGTTTTTCTGGGCCTGCTGGCCGCAGCTGGTTCGGAGGTGGAGGGATGGCTACTACCCGTTCCATCGAATGAACCCGAAGTGCCTGCAGGTTTCCCCCCGGTACTATTTCCAGACGACAACGGATACACTGAGGAGCGATGGGCACTGGGCAAGAAGCTTTTTTTTGACCCCATCCTTTCATTAGACAGCAGCATCAGCTGTGCTTCCTGCCATTTGCCGGAATATGGTTTCAGTGACAACCGCAGCCTGAGTCCCGGCATCCTGAACCGACCCGGAGTCAGAAATGCACCTTCGCTCGCCAATGTGGCCTATCATCCTTATTTTCTCAGAGAAGGAAGTGTGCCTACCCTTGAAATGCAGGTGCTGGTTCCGATTCAGGAGGAGAACGAATTCGCGCACAACATTGTAGATATTGCCGCGCAACTGAACAGGGACAGTACTTACGTGGCGATGAGCCTGGCGGCCTACAACCGACCGCCGGATGCGTTTACCATCACCCGCGCACTGGCGACCTTCGAGCGTACGCTTATCAGCGGCAACAGCCCATATGATCAGTTCGTGACCCTTGGCAAAACAGACGCCCTTTCTGAAGAAGAACAGGCGGGCATGGCATTGTTTTTCAGCGATCGCCTGCAATGTTCCACCTGTCATGGCGGATTCAATTTTACCGATTACCGCTTTGCCAACAACGGCCTGGACACTGCCTATGCCGACATCGGGAGAATGCGGTTCAGTGGAAAAGAAAGTGATAGGGGATTGTTCAAAGTACCTTCCCTGCGCAATGTTGCAGTGACAGGTCCCTACATGCACGATGGCAGCATTGCTACGCTGCAGGAGGTGGTGGCGCATTACAACAGCGGTGGTGCGCTGCATCCCAATAAATCACCGTTGATACAACCACTAAATTTATCTGCATCAGAAAAACAACAATTGGTTGCTTTCCTCTTTGCTCTTACGGATTCTGCATTTATCAGCAATCCGCTGTTGCAGCATTAAACGGCCATCTAAGGCAACCAGGGTCCCTGGCGGGTAACACTTAAAAAACGTTGATTGTCATAACGGAATAGTCCGCCCCACCCTCCGAACCAAAATCGATCCTGACGATCTTTGTATATGCATAGTATTCCGTTTGTATAAGACGGATCCTCTGCCCTATAATGGGTAAACAAATGCTTCCCGTCCAATGCTGACTTACCATCATATCTGAACACTCCGTTGTGTTCAACAGCAAACCATATAGCTCCGCTGCTATCCTCCCAAAGCCCGCCTACTTCCACACCTTCTATAATACCTTCCTGAGTAAAATTGATAAAGCCGGTTCCATCGAACATACTAAAACCACCAAAGAAAGTACCCACCCAAATATTACCTGCAGCATCCACCAGTAATTCATTGATGGAGTTGTCGCACAATCCATCTTCAATAGTAAAATGCTCAAATGTCTTCCCGTCAAATCGGGTAAGACCAAAGCCATCGGTGCCTAACCAGATATTGCCTTGTTTGTCTTCCACAATAGCCGTAATGCGATCAGCTGAAAAAAGTACTTTAGGATTCTTTACCGAAGCCCGCGGCATTGAAAATGTTTTAAAGGCTATGCCATCAAATTGTGCAACACCCTGATTGTGACCTACCCAAAAAACACCCTTGCTGTCGATAAACAAACACCACAATTCTTCATCCTGAAGTCCGGCATCAGCACCATAGTGTTTGAATTTTGGTTGTTGAGATGACAGTTGCGATTGTTCACATTGAAACAAACCACCATAAGCACTCATCCAGAGATTACCTGCGCTGTCCTCCAATATCCCGGTTATTCTTCCACCGTCAAAATTGCTTTCTTCTCCAAAATATTGAAGGGTATCGCCATTGTAGCGCATGATATGGTATACATTGGTTCCCATCCAGAGATTATCCTGTTGGTCCTGATATATGCGCCGAACATGCTGGCACAACTGCCCGGGAAGAAAAAACAAGGGATCTATTTGTTGCCCGATACTATCTCCGCCAACATCATTGGCCGACATCAGGGTTGTATGGTCTTCCTGATTATTGTTATGAACTGTTTCACTGCATGCAAACAATAACGTCAAGATAAGGCTTGCCATGACTTGCAGCATAGTACGAAGGAAATAACAATATTGAAATATATCAATATGCATATATTATATTAAATCATTATACCTAAAACAACTCAAAACCTGCTGCAATATACTGTGTAAAAAGATGAGGATTGATGGCTTTAGGTAACGTAATAATAGCCAAATAAACCCGCAGGTTCAGCTCAGGAGATGGCAATACTAATTTTATGGCAACATTGCGTACCTGCGAACTTTCAAATGCATGCATCCTATCCTGTATATCGCTTTTTGTATTTGCCACCTTACCTTTAGCTATGCGTTGTATTATTTTCCTTTTAGTAAGCTGCATATCGGTTGCTCAAGGCCAGCAACATGTATCTGCGCTCTTTCTGGGCAACAGCTATACCTTCTTTAATAATCTGCCACAAATTATTGCCGACATGGCGAGTACTACCGGCGATACATTGACCTATGCCAGCAATACACCCGGAGGCTACACTCTTCAAGCACATAGCACGAACCCGGCTTCCCTTTCACTTATTGATGAGGGCTCCTGGGATTATGTAGTGCTGCAGGAACAAAGCCAGCTGCCCAGCTTTCCTATTGAACAGGTGGAAACCGAAGTTTTTCCATTTGCAACACTACTCGACAGCCTTATTAACGAAGCCAATACCTGCGCAGAGACGGTATTTTTTATGACCTGGGGACGAAAGAACGGAGATGCTTTAAATTGTCCGGTATGGCCCCCTGTTTGTACCTATGAGGGTATGGACGACCTGCTCCGCGAACGCTACCTGACTATGGCCATCGCCAATGAAGCTATTGTTTCGCCGGTAGGAGCACTTTGGCGCTACCTTCGCGATACAGCACCATGGATAGAATTGTACAGTCCGGATGAGAGCCATCCTTCTCCTGCTGGTTCATTTGCTGCTGCATGTGCTTTTTATACCGTATTCTTCCGAGAAGACCCAAGCTTAACCGCTTTTCCGTATACACTGGATCCAATAACCGCTTCTACTATTCGGGACGCTGCCAAAACGGTGGTGTACGACAGCCTGAGCTACCGGCAGGTGGGCAATTATGATCCTGTTGCGGCTTTTGACATAACACCGGGAACAGCGGGAAGCGTAAATATTATCAATACATCAGAGCGCGCGGATACCTATAGCTGGGATATGGGGGATGCTAGTATCTACTCCGAGTTTGAACCTGTTCATACCTATGCTTTAAATGGATTGTATGAAGTTGAGTTGATAGCTTCCCGTTGTAACTATTCCGATACAGCTGCAAATTCTGTTGAGATATTGCTTACGCATACACTGGCAATGCCTGATGAAAGCCGATTGAAAACAGCTTTACCCAATTATATCTACGCAGATATATCAATGGTGGGTACTTCCTATCTGGAGATAACAGGCATGGGAGGCTACCGGCAACGTATGGCACTCCAACAGGGAGAAACTGAATTACGAATACAGGTACCTGCCACCGGAGTCTATATTATTCAGTTGTATAATAATACTCAATTGTTACAACAACTAAAGTGTATTTTATTGAGTACTAATTGATAAATGTAGGTTTATCAGTACTTTCAGCTCTGCTTACATGAATCCAATGTTAAAAATTATTGTCCCAATTGTTAACTTTGTAACAATGCAATAGTTTAAATATGGGTAAAGCAAGTAAAATAGATGTTGAAACATTAATCATTCAGCTCGATACCCTTGTAAAACGGGTAAAACAAGAGGTAAGTCAATCTTTACAGATGGATGAAATAAACATTACTGCAGATCAATGGATATTGCTCCGGCTGGTGATGGAACATGGTGGATTGACCCAAAAAGATTTGGCAGCATTAGCCGGCAAAGACAAGCCTACAGTAACCCGCATGCTCGAACTCATGATTGAAAAAGACTGGGTGGTGAAGGAACCCACTCCCGGCGACAGGCGGTCGTACCTTATCTTACCTACCAAATATGGTCAGGAAACCTACCGAATTGCCAGAGATGGTGTAGCAAAGGCTTACAAAAGAGTCTGGAAATCCGCCGGTAAAAAGGAAACAAAGGGCGCATGGAACCTATGCAAGCAATTGCTGGATAATTAAGAAGCATAGAAGTTGTCTTATCAATAAAAATTTTTACTATTAATCATTTTAAGCCTTCCTTTTTATTTTAATTGTTCTAACAACTAATAATTTTTCTTGGAATAACTATACTCATTGGATCCGGGCCAACCTGTATATTTACCATTATGGAAAAGGCACTCACCCTGCAACAAGCACAAGACCTTGTCGATAACTGGATACGCACCACCGGTGTCCGATACTTCAATGAGCTCACCAATATGGCAATGCTAACGGAAGAAGTAGGAGAAGTAGCACGCATTATAGCCCGCAGGTATGGAGAACAATCTGAAAAAGAGAGCGATAAAGGGAAGGTTCTTGCAGACGAACTTGCCGATGTGTTGTTTGTGCTGATATGCCTGGCCAATCAGACAGGGGTGGACCTCACTGCAGCATTGCAGCAAAATATGGAAAAGAAAACACAGCGGGATGGTCGCCGACATCAGGACAATGAGAAGCTCAGTTAAGACCCGCTGCAACTAAGCAGCTGCCTAGGGTTGGTGGAATACCGCTTACTGGTATAACTTCGCAGGCAGATGAACAACGCCGAACGGCTGTTGCCGCTGCGCAACAAAGAATTCCGTTTTTTTCTGGGCATGCGCACCAGTCTCACCATCGCCTACCAGATACAGGCGGTAGTATGCGGCTGGGAAATTTTCAAAATCACCAACGATCCGCTTTCCCTTGGGCTGATAGGTCTGGCAGAAGCCATTCCCGCTATCTCCATCGCCTTGTACGCCGGCCATCTGGCAGATAAGAGCAACAAACGCAATCTTTTGCTGTGGACCATTACCGGCTTTCTCCTGTGTTCCATTGGTTTGGCCTGGGTTACCTCCGATGGATTTCGAAGTATGCAGACAGATACCATGGTCGTCAACCTGATGTACCTGTTTATTTTTCTGAGTGGCTTCGCCAGAGGCTTCTATTCCCCCACCGGATTCTCATTTATTCCGCAGCTGGTTCCACGAACACAGTTGTCGCATGCCACCACACTCAACAGTACCTTCTGGCAGTTCTCTGCCATTTTGGGTCCGGCGATGGGTGGCTTTCTCTACGCCGGTTTCGGGATATCCGGAGCCATGATGGTGGTGCTATTTTTCTCCCTGGCTTCCTTGTTCAGCACCGCCAATATCGGTTCCAAACCGGTGGTACAACTCGGCAACAAAGAGCCTATTGGCGAGCGCCTCCGCGAGGGATTGCGCTTTGTGTTCAGCAACAAAATCATTTTGAATGCGCTGGCGCTGGACATGTTTTCGGTATTGTTCGGGGGAGCCGTAGCATTGCTACCTGTTTTTGCCGATCAGATACTTTTTGTCGGTCCGCAGGGATTGGGTATGCTACGCGCCGCCCCATCAGTTGGAGCAGTTATTACCATGAGCTGGCTCTCCCTACGCCATGTTCCCGGTAAGGCCGGTACCACCCTGATGTGGGCCGTTGCCTGCTTTGGGGTATCCATTTTACTTTTCGGTATCAGTCGCAATTTTTACCTTTCTCTATTCCTGCTTTTCCTCAGCGGTGCCTTCGATAGTGTCAGTGTAATTATTCGTGCCAACATCATTCAGCTACTTACGCCTGATGAAATGCGCGGAAGGGTGAGTGCAGTGAACAGCATGTTCATTGGTTCCAGTAACGAAATTGGTGCCTTCGAAAGTGGTGTAACAGCCAGGTGGATGGGTACTGTAGGTTCTGTGGTGTTTGGAGGAACCATGACCCTACTTATAGTAGGTTATACTGCTGTTAAGGCAAAGAAGCTAAAAGCATTTCACTACTAAGGCAGGTATCAGGTGAACTTGTAGTGGAGGTGTTCCAAACGCTGCAAAGCTTCTTTCCAGGAGGGAACGGTTTCTGCCTCGTAGTAAACAGACCGGTATTGGTGTGACACCTTTTTTGTGTCTTTCATAGCCCGTTTATGGGCCCCGTTTTTTTTGTACACCAGCATACTGTTCTCATCTGTCCAGGAAGTCAGTGTATAAGCCACATTCCAGCGAACCTTAGCTGAAAAACTCAGCAACCCTTTTTCTTTTTGTGCCTGAGAAACAGCCGCGGCGCTGCGCGCCATGAACAGGGGAAACATCCAAATACTTCTGATGCGGAGCTCTGTTATTGCTACTATCATGATGTAAAGCTACATCCGGAAATAGAGGTCCGGAAATGATTCGGATGAACCGGTGTTTTTGGCGGATGAGCAGGCCACAAGAAAGCAGGCAGGAAGGGAAGTTGCCCTCCTTTCCACGCCTGCTTCGCGGTACCCAACCACAAATGGTTTATACAAAGATGATCTGGGTATGATCACCTGCTGCCAGTTCGTAGAACTCGGCAATGGTAATGATATCTTTTACGTGCTCGCTGAGATCTTCTTTTTTCAGTTCGAACATATCTACCGCCAGCTTACAGGCGAAGATTTCACCTCCACCGGCCTCTATCATTTCCATGAATTCGCCTACCGGTGGTATGTCCAGATCTTCCATTTTCTTGCGCATCATTCCGCTCGCCATTGCTTCCATTCCGGGTACAATACCCATTAAAGACGGGAAGGGAATGTTACCCGGAAGCCGCATGGCAGGGTTACCTACCACAGCGGTGTGCAGGTGTTCCATATGGCTTTTAGTGATAGCTTCCAGGCCGAAGAAGGTGAAGAACACTTTAGCTTCTATACCTTCCATGACGGCACCATTGGCCATTACGAGCGCTGCATATACATCTTCTAAATTTCCTTTAGCACATATGATACAGACTTTTTTGAGTCTTTTATCTTCGTTACTCATGATTATATTTTTTTAGGTTATACACAACTGGTTGGCTTAGGCACACCTGAGATTCTGGTGGCATATTTCAATGGCTTGCCGGGGAACAGCTGATAGAACTCTTTCAGCTCTACTACACCGCTCTTTCCCATGCCGCGCATGGAGAGCTGTTCGCCTGCCCCCACTCTGTCGCGGATGAAATCGATAACCGCATAGTGCTTCTCGCCTAACTGCTCAATACCAACTTCTTTAGCGATTTCCGGAGCCATCTCTTTGGTCCATTCGTCTTTGTTTAAAAGGAAGCCTTCTTCATTGACTTCGACTTCCTTACCTGCATACATTTTAGTTGCCATAACATTTAATTTTTGGTTGGGTGATGAATTAATTCCTGTTTGCCCAGGTTTTTGAGGAAGGTGATAAAGAAGCCCAGGCCCTTCTTCGCTTCCTTGCTATTGAGTTCCCGCATGACCCTGATTAGGCCCATTTCGGGAATATCTTGTGTTTCTACATTTCGGAAAATCACGATGGCATTGTTCACCGCTTCCATCATATCGGGTTGGGTGATGCGCTTCACGGTTTCGAGAATGTTCACTACGTTATCAGATAGGTCCCTGATGTCATTGGCTCCAAAGTGCTCTACTACACGGTCGGCTACGGTGCCCATCTCTTTCAGGAAGGTGAAATATCCCTTCTCGTCCAGCACCTGCAGTTTTTCCACTGCGTCCAGACCTGCATTATGTATGATGAGCTCTGCATCCTTAGCCAGATCACCGGCACTTTCTGCCAGGTCGAGCAGGTTGTTGATATTGTCCATATTGCGGAGCAGCTTCACCAGCAGGTCGCCCATCATTTCCTGATCGATTTCCACGCCTGCATGCTCCAGCCGGCGCACGGCAGTATCGCTGAGGTCTTTCGTTATATGACCTACATCTGCCAGCAAATCGTCTACCTGTTCCTGTTGCTGTCTGCGTTCGTGCATATGCTCCAGCAGCAAATCGAGTTTGTTGTTGATGTCGCTTATTTGTTGTTCGGTGGTCATGGTTGGGTAGTTGATGTTATATGTTTTTACCTGCGAGGCTCATCTTGTTGCTGATGGGCAATTCTTTTCCTTTCAGCAGCATATGCCAGTAAATCCAGCGGAAGATGAGTTTACCGTAGTGGTTCATTTTCGATTCACTCAACAAGCTAAAGGGGCCAACGCCGGGTAGCGGGAAACTACCAGTGGTAGGCTCGGTATCGTAGTTGAAATCGAGCAGGGCGGCATTACCAAAACCGGTTTCAATATAACAGTTGGCATGTCCGTCGAAGCTGGCAGTCAGGGGCCGGCCTTCTATGGCACTGAGTATGTTCTCGTGCAATACTTCGCTGGCAAAATGGATGACTGAACCGGCTTTGGAAGTAGGCAGGTTGGCAGCATCTCCCAGCACGAAGACATTGTCAAAATCACGGGACCTCAGGGTGTATTTATCGGTTGGTACAAATCCGAAATCATCGCCCATTCCTGAGCGGATAATGGCTTTCGAGCCCATGTGCAGGGGAATGGTAACCAACAGATCGAAATCGATTTCTGTTCCACCAAAATCGGCTATTTTTTTGTTGTCATTGTCAACTTCACCGATAAAGAAATCGCCTGTAACGTGGATATTTTTTCGTTCCAGCATATTACCCAATATGGCAGATGCCTTGGGTTTAGTGAAGGCGCCGGACATAGGAGTTACATAATGGATTTCCACTTTATCGCGCATGCCGCGTTCTGTGAAATACCAGTCGGCCAGGAATGCGAATTCCAGTGGCGCTACCGGGCATTTTATGGGCATGTCGGCAATGTTGATCACCAGCTTGCCACCTTCCCATGTTTTCAGCTTATCGGCCAGCGCTACAGCACCGTTCAGTGTATAGAAGTCAAAGATGTCTTTATACCACAGGTCTTCCTTCATACCGGGTGTTTCTTCAGGCGCAATCCGAGTACCCGTGGCGATGATGAGGTAGTCATAGGAGAGTTCCTGACCGTCGAGCAGCAGCACCTTATTCTCGGCTGCCATGATTTTATCGACACCGACAAATATCCGCTCCACGCCGCGGGGCAAAAAGTTGGTGGTCGGTTTAATGACGTCTTCTTTTTTATAGATACCAAAGGGAATAAATAGGTAACCGGGCTGGTAGTGGTGTTCGCGGTATTCGTCTACAATGGTGATTTCCCACTCACCTTTGGGGAGGTCTTTCCTCAACTTGTTGGCCATAATGGTACCGGCTGTGCCTGCACCTAATATCAATAATCGCTTCATGGTTGGGTATATTGCTGATTTTTTATACTGCAAAGCAACTGCATAAGGCACCGGGGCGGTGTGTCAACAGTTACATAAGAAGATGATTGAAATCACCCTATCGGCGATATGGGGATATAAGACAGGAAAGCGCAAAAAAAAACACCGCCCCGGAGGAGTCCGGGACGGCATTTGAACCGATCTTAACCTATTACTAATCAGTTGCCTGATTGCAACATTATACGAACAAAGTGTATGCCAAAAAGTTCAACAATTTCCAGATGTATCTACCAGCATCGCATCGGGTTTTATTCAGATGCAGTTTTTTACTCCAAATTTTTTTCCCTGCCCTTCTTTTTCTCTGCGGTTATCCATCTAAAAAAAAATCCCGCTCCTAAGTAGTGCTCGGAGCGGGATTAAAACAAACGTATCAATTAATTCGCTTACAGCGCATTATTACTGAATAATTACCAACTGACCACTGTACAAACCATTTGCTGTCTGTACCCGCAGCGTGTAGTTACCGGCAGGCAAGCCACTTACATCCAGTTGTCCCGAATTCGCAGCATAGGTCCTGATGGTCTGACCCACTACATCCAATAAAACAGCCTGTTGAATCTGATCTCCAGATACAGAAACGAAGGATCCATTGGAAGGATTCGGATAGACTTGCAGGCCACCATCTGCTAAGGTTGCAACAGCGGTAGGCTCAGCAATATCGGCATCGTAGGTTGCTGAGGTTGGATCCAGGATGAGTTCATCCCGGTTGAGCATGATAGCTTTTGCATCTGTAATATGCAGCGTTACAGCTTCAGCCACCAGCAGTTTTCCGGCCAGGTTATCTATGACCACCACATCCAGGGTTGCAATCTGGCCATATCCACCGGTGTTAACCCGCGAGGTACGCACCATGGCGCCGGTCACTTTCAATTCTGTTTCACTTCTCTTGGTAATAGCCAGTTGTTCGTCAGCTCCGGCCATCCAGCTGTCGCCAAAGGAGATTTTTAAGGAGCTGGCATCCACGTTTTCGCTTTCTACCTCGATGGTAAATGCGATTCCGTAAATGTCGTCAACCGGCGTCATTACATCACCCAGCAAGATGGGGATTTGATTCAGACCTGTAGACAAGGTGGTAATAGCAGGATCGAAATATACAGGCACACCCATTCCTGAAGTACGGGTTGTATTCAGGGGATGATCGAGACCAAGGTTAGCCACCACAGCCGCTGTATCGGAATCGCCCACCACACCATCACCATCGGAATCTGTGTATTTCAGGTCATTTAAGACGTACCAGAACAAGGTATCCTCTTCCATCCAGGCGCGAGCCAGTTTGCCCTCCCAGTCAATGCCGGTATCTTCCCGAGGAAAACCTTCTGCCCCATAATTGATACCTATTTCAAACAAGTCATCTGCATCAGCCCAACCATCATTATTGGCATCTCCGGGCCATACGCAATTGAATACACAGTCAGGGAAGGAACCATCTGCATTGGACTTTAGTACGGTAAAGCGCTGGTTACAATCTTCCAGGTATTGGCGACCTGCGAGGTAATAACCTCCATCGGAACTGAGTTCTGCCAACCAGACCTCCATACCTGTTTCACCAAAACCCCAGCTACAGTTAATAATGGGAATGAAAATGGAATCTTCTTCTACCCCATCTGCATTCAAGGTCCATCCGTAAGAACTGTTATCTCCGCTATCCTGGGTCCAGGCAATGTAGGAACCATCGATTTCTACAGCATGCCCACCTTCTTCCCAGTCTGCTCCGTGGTTCATATAAGTTACCCATTCCAGGTTACCATCGGCATCCATTTTACGCACAGATCCCTGATACGTAAACATCACTCCATCTGATACTGAACCTGCCAGCAGATAGCCACCATCGGAAGTTTGTTTCAGGCCATTGTTAAATTGGCCGTATTCCCATGCATCAGCAGCATGCGCGTAGTCATTTGTCCATTCCCAGTTCAGATCTGCATCAAATTTCATCAAGGTCCGGTAGCCAGGCTTGCCACATGAAAAAGCAAACCCTCCATCAGCTGTGGCGGTAATACCAGTTTCTTTAAAATCATAGTAGGAAAAAGCAAATCCGACAGTATCAGCTAACATATCAAACTCGGCCAGGAGGCTTCCATCTGTGCCGATGCATACAAAGTTGTATGTTAAGTCATCATCCAGACCACCTATAACAATGCGGCCATCTATCAGTTGCGCGGCAGCGCCCTGGTATAATAAACCACTTGTTAAGCCTGATGACCAAGATTCAGTATCCCATTCGTAGTTGCCATCTGCATCCAGTTTATACATAGCTGGTGTGGCATAGCTGGCATAACCGGTTACGAAGCATCCACCGTCACCGGATGGGAAGACATTCATACCCGTGAAAAAATCAAAGCTGGGTTCTGTTCCGTTATTGGTCCACAGTTCCTCTCCGTTTTCGTCCAGTTTCACGACAAAATTATCGGAGTAGAAAAACAATGGGTCTGTCCAGGAGAGTCCGAGGGCAAATACAGAACCGTCGGCATCTTCTGCAATATCCTGCACCCAGTGACCTTCACGGGCATAGCCCCAGGATTGTGCTTCAACCGGCGTACACATGGCTGCCAGAATCATGAAGCTAAAAACGAGGTAGTAGTTTTTCATATCGTCTTTTTAGGAGTGGATACCCTTCCACACTACAAATATGCCCACTCTGATGCAGAGTTCCAGGTACAAAAAAAAGCCATTACAGCGTATAAATATAGATAAAAATAGCACAAACAACTGCTAATCAGTTGTTTGTGCTAAAAAAATATGCCTATTAACAGATTTTAATGCTTCCTTAGTATTTCACTTTCACTGCACAATAATAGACAACACTTGTCTTTTATCGGCTCCAATCACCTCTAACAGGTAGGTACCTGCCGGAATGGGCGTGATGTCGAAGATGCCGGAAACCATATTATCCTTCGCCAGCAACACCCTTCCGGTCAAATCAAGTAGCTGTATCCTCTCAGGCTGGTTGGCGGGAGGCCAGCTGAGATACAGCATGCCATCTGCAACCGGATTGGGATATACCTGTATACCTTCCAACATTGTGTTATCGATATCGGTAGATTCGGATGTAACTTCTGCCCCCTCTCCATTCACTGCTATTTCGTTCATATCGACATCAATAGCCCGGACATCTGATATTTGAAACAGGATGGTTTCGCTCATTGCCTTTCCTGCAATATTATCGATTACCACGAAGCTCAATTCTCCTATTTCTCCATAACCAGTTGTATTGTTTTGGTCATTACGCACCAAGGCAACATCCAGTTTCTGTGCATCTGAATGATTTCTGCGGAAGCGTATTTCCTCGTCCGCTATTCCAAACCAATTGTCACCAAATTGGAAGTTAACAGAAGATAGGTCTAAATCATTTCCGTCATAAGTGATTGAAAACCGAATACCATAAATGGCTTCGGGAAAATTGATGGCATCGCCCAGGTTGACCGGAAATGCATAACTACCGGGAGTAAGGACGATTTCCGGAATGTCGATAAAGAGTGGTATGTCGCCAGCCGCCGACTTCAAGCTAAACACCGGGTGCTCGTAGCCATAGTTCAAAACCACGGCCAACGTATCATCGCCATTGACCATTCCATTTCCATCACAATCTGCGTATTTCAAATTGGTACCATCCGGCAAAGTATCTGTCCAGTCATCTGCTGCATGAGCTGTCCAGTCGATGGACATATCAACCCTTGCCGGTCCTGTGCTTCCATAGGCGAGTCCCAGCGCCAGAATATCGTCTGGCCCTGCCATACCGTCATTATCTGCATCACCCGGCCAGACACAATTGAACATGCAATCCGGCAGGCTGCCACCTGCAGATGATTTTATCAAGGCCGTATAATTTGTTTCCATAGTTATGGAGTCATTTCCAACCAAACCAGCCACTATAAATCCTCCATCGGATGTAGCCTTCAATCTGGTCATATAGACTACACCTATCTCACCAATGCGCACCTGGTCATTGAGCGTACCATCACTATTGATGTATAGGATATTGCATTCTTCGGTGATATTGGGGAATAACAGTTCACCTCCGGTTTCTACCATCACAATGCTGCCATCTGTGCGCTCTGCCACATCCATTCCCGAAGGAAAATCGATACCTGTTGTATAGTATTCCGACCATTCCAATGTACCGTCGGCAGCATGTTTGGCGAGAAAGGTTTCTGACACCAGAATAAAAACAGACAGATCATTAGTACCTGTAACCAGGTAGCTTCCATCTGCAGTCACATCAATCCCCATGGCCGTTGCTTCGCCCGAAGTAGCGTAGATATCTGACCATTCCATTTCTGCCACTGCATTGTACTTTGCTAAGAAATAGACCTGTTCAAATGCCATATTGAAGGTGGAGCCCGTAAGTATAAAACCACCATCGTCAGTAGTAGCCACGTCATTAATGCTGGTGAAAATCATAATAGCCCCATCTATGGAATCTTCGACACTGGTGCTGATTAAAGAGCCGTCGGTGCCATCAATCAGATGAATGGTAAGGGTGCTACCCAGGGCTGCGCTGCCAATTAATGCCAGGTTGCCATCAGGGAGCAAGGTGCCTCTTCCACCACTGAATCCCGATGCCATAGTATCAGCCCAGCTAAAGTTGGTCCATTGTAAAGAGCCCTCAGCGTCCAGTTTGGCAGCAAACGGTCGTGACCAGTAATTTTCATAGCCGGCTACGATAAAACCGCCGTCAGCCGTTTCCATAATAGATTGGGCATAATCGTTGAATCCGGGGTGATCAACAGTGACGGACCATTCGATGGAACCCGACGCATTCAGCTTATTGACTAACACCGTGGGAGTGGTGGTGGTCCAACTGCAGGTGGCAAATCCCCCATCGGAGGTCTCTATCATGTCGCCAACCTGACCCAGCCATTCACTGTCATCAAAATAAGACCATTGAGCGGCAGCAGATCCCATCACAACCAGTAGGATTGCAAGGAGCGTAGTTACATTTTTCATAAGCGCTTGTTTTTGTCCTCCGAAATAAGGAATTCCCTGTTTTGAATACTATAAACTAATTTTAGGATTAATAGATAATTATCGGAAGGATAAAACTCATAATATCATGTATATCATCTATTTATCTTAAACATTGAGCTTAAATAACACCAGATGTCTTCTCCCAGAGCCCTAACATTGTACCGTACTTTCCCGGCTGAAGTGCAAAAAAAGTTCAGGCGATTTATTGAAAGCCCTTACTTCAATACCCGATTAAAGCTACAAAAGCTATTGCATTTTTTTGACACCCTTGCTGCCGGCGACCTCACCTGGAGACCGGCTGAAGCAGCCGCCTTGGTACTGGGCGACAAAAGTCAGATAAAAGCGTTGAACAACCTGTTGAGCGACATGAATCGCTTACTTGAAAACTTCATTGCTGTTGAAACCATGCAGCAGGATACCGAGTGGAAAGATGCTGCCCTGGCAAAAGGGCTGGAGCAGCTGGGTGCACCTGTTTTTACACAGGCGGTACTTAAACGAAAAAGCCGCCGGGGAACTGATGACCCCTTTGCCTTATTCCATTTGCATAAGTTGACAGATCAGTTACATTTCAGTTCTTCCCGACAAAACAGCAATGATGCTTTGCTGGAAAGCCAAAAGCAACTTACTATCTATTACCTGACCTGGCAATTGAAAACCTGGTGTGAACTGCTGAACCGCTCTCATATACTGGCGCTTGACTATGAAAAAGATGCCGTGGAAATCTTTCGGCAAATCCTCGCTTCTGCCTCTGAGTTGGTTGCATCTCAGGCAGTGACCAAATTGTATGACGCCATTTTTCAATGGATGCTGGACCAGGAAGACGACACCTGGTATACCCAAATTTCTGGTAGCTTGTTCGACACCTTGCTGCTGACGGACAAAGATGACGCTAAAGAGATTTGCGCCTATATTCAGAACTATTGTGTGAAACGTATCAATGAAGGCAATCCTGCATTTCTTCAGGAACTCTTCCGGCTGTTTCAATTTATGATACAACAGAAACTCATATTGGAGGGGCAGCAAATATCTCAATGGACCTATAAAAACATCGTCACCGTAGGCTTGCGCCTGAAAGCCTTTTCTGAAACAGAATCTTTCATTCATGAATGGTATACCTATTTACCTGATGAGGTGCGTGACAACGCATACCACTACAACCTGGCAGCCTTCTATTACGAGACCCACCATTACACCAAAGCCAGCAAACTGCTGAACAGGGTGCAGTTCACAGATCCTGTTTACTATTTAGACAGCTACACCATCCTGATGAAAATATACTTTGAAGAAGCAGCAGGAGAGGCATTGGCATCGTTAAAAGACACTGTGCGCATTTATTTGCTGCGGCAAAAAAATGTAAGTCGTCAGCAGGTGCAACTATACAATAACCTGTTTAGACTTACACTGCGGCTGTTTCACTTGCGATACACTGCAGCACACTTATCGGTAGAAGAATGGCAAAAACGGAGGGAGCGTTTACAGGAGGAAATACACCGCAACAACAACATTGCCAACAAAGCCTGGTTATTACAGCAACTGGATATGCTTATAAATCGCGCTTCCGGATAACCCAGTAGGTAGCTGCGTTGAACAGCAAAATGTAGATGATACCTACCAGCACCGGCTGCCACTCCAAGCTTCGTTGTGCTTCTTCGCCAAAGCTCTGTATCATTTTTGTAGGGAAGTGGATAATGCCTTTGAATAAAACCGACACGGGCATGTAGTCTTCACAACAACCCTTGAGTAAACCCTGATTGATGATGACATCTACGGGAAATATGAACAGTATGTAAAAAATGGTGGCCAGTCCCGAACGCTTGAGCAGCACAGCAATCAATGCAGCCAGCGACAATGCACCCAGGCAGGCGACGAAGTAACCGAAAGTAAGGTCACTGCGTTCGAGCAACATGGGCAGCGATGAACCGGGGTTGTAAAGCAGTCCCGCAGCCAGGCCGGAAAAGAAGACAACCACCGTTGACAGGACGGAAAGAATCAGCAGTAAAAAGACTTTCGAAATATAAATCTCTTCGCGTGTCAGTCCGTCGATAAGGTTCTGCCGGATGGTTTTATAGCTGTATTCATTTGTGATGACAAAAATGACAATGATGCCCAGCACAATGTTCAGCAGGGTGGCGATGAACAGGTAATAGTTCCAGATATTCGGAAGATCCAGAATGCGGAACAACTGGTTAATTTCTTCCCCGCTTTCGGTGTTCAAGGTTCTGCCGATCAGCAAGCTCAGCACCAGCAGCAAAAAGAAAGCCGCGAACAACAGGCGGAATGCCCGGTAGGGCCATAGTTTCTTCCATTCAATCGTAAGTAGTCGTATCATCAGGCTGTTATTTCAAGGAAGGATTCTTCCAGGCGTTTTTTACGCATTTGTAAATGATAAATGTCCAATCCGCTTTCCACCAAAAGGCGGTTCACCTTTTCGGGTGCCACTGCGTCATCGAGGTAGAACAACAACATACCGTTGTCGCCCTGCACCACGCGTATACCGTTTTGTGCTGCGGCCCACTGGCGGGCAGCATCCGGTTGCAGGCATCCTACTTCCAGCAGTCTTTCTTCTCCCAGTATTTCCCCTACCGCACCCTGTGCAAGCAAATTCCCATTCTTGATAACCGCCACATGGGTACACACTTTCTCAATCTCATCCAGCAGGTGGCTCGCAATCAGAATGGTCTTTCCCATTTCCGATACCCTGCGCACCAGTCCCCGAATTTCGGCAATACCCTGCGGGTCCAGACCGTTGGTAGGCTCATCGAGCACCAGCACTTCGGGGTCGCCGAGGAGTGCTGCTGCAAGGGCCATACGCTGCTTCATACCGAGTGAATAGGTAGCTGCTGCGCTTTTCTTGCGGGCACTCAGTTCTACCAGTGCCAGCACCTTGTCAATTTCTTTCTCCGGTACACCTTTAATACCTGCCGTAATGCGCAGGTTCTGTTCTCCGCTCAGGTAGGGATAAAAAATGGGGTGTTCCAAAATACAGCCGATGCGCTTCCTGTTCTCATCCCTTTGTCCGTTGCCGAACCAGGAGAAGGAACCGGCCGTTGGCTGAATGGCGCCCATGAGCATGCCGAGTGTGGTTGTTTTCCCGCTGCCGTTGGGGCCCAGTATACCATATACGGAACCGCGTTCTACATGCAGGTCTATACCATCAACTGCACGGATGGCTCCGTAGTGTTTGGTAAGCGCTGCGGTATTTAATACTGTTTCCAAATTGCCGATAAATTTTGTCTAAAAGTACGTATTTTCACCTTGGACGCTTCAATCCTCTATAATGTTACACAACGCCCTGCACCATGCCGCCACTGAAGCCGGTTGCGACGAAGCGGGCAGGGGGTGTCTCGCCGGACCGGTGGTAGCAGCAGCTGTGATACTTCCGCCCGACTTCTATCATCCCCTCCTGAACGATTCCAAGCAATTGTCGGAGGAAGAACGGAATATACTCGCTCCTGTTATACGCGCACAAGCTTTGGCCTGGGCCACCGCTTTTTGTACGCCTGCCGAAGTAGACCGCATCAACATTCTGAGAGCATCCTTTCTGGCCATGCACCGTGCCATCAGCCGACTTCCGGTACGTCCCGAACACCTGCTCATCGACGGTAACCGCTTTATTCCCTATCGGGGAATTGCGCATACCTGCATAGTAAAGGGCGATAGTAAGTTTGCCAGTATTGCCGCCGCCTCTGTGCTGGCCAAAACCACCCGCGACAAGTATATGGAAATCCTGCATGAACAACATCCGGAGTACCAATGGGAAACCAATAAAGGCTACCCGACTTCCGTGCATCGCGATGCCATCAGGGCGCATGGCAGCAGCGAACACCATCGCAGAAGTTTCAGGTTGCTGCCGGAAACCCAGGTTAGTTTATTCAAATGATATTTAAATGAGATATATTTTAATATTTGTATTACTGGGAAGCATATCCTGCTCAGAGCATCGGGGCAATATGCCCGCGGGCATCCAATTTCCGGCAACCTATGCTGGCATGGTTCCCTGCGCTGATTGTGTGGGCATCAAATACGAACTGACCCTGGAGGTCAATAAGACTTTTACCGAAAAGATGGTGTATGCCGGCAAAAGCGATGAAGTGCTGCACCAGTCCGGCAAATGGTTCATGCTGAATGACTCCGTATTGGCCTTGCAAAAAGACCAGGAAGGAATGCGCTACTTTATGGCAGAAGGTGGTAACCTCATCATGCTGGACCGCCAGGCAAAACGGATTACCGGTAATACTGCGGGCTTGTATGTGCTGCGTCCGGGACATCTGGGAGGACTGAAAGCTCCTGAATCACTCATCAGCAGCAAGGAAAGCGGTCTGGCAGATTTTCAGGCTTCCGGTAACGAACCGTTCTGGAACCTGGAGATTGACTTTGCCCGAGGTATCTGGTTCAGGGAAATGGGGCAGATGGAAGTGAAGGGAAATACGGCGGCTATGCAAAAAGACGAGCATCCCGGAACTATCCGCTACGAAAGCGAAACAGCTTCAGGTATACTTGATGTAAGCCTGACAAGCACTTCGTGTACTGATAACATGAGTGGCGCAGCATATCCGGTTACGGTGGAAGTAAGCTTTGATGGAAAAACCTATATTGGCTGCGGCGACTACAACAACGACCGAGCCCGTACCAATGGCAGCTGGCAGCTTCAGTCGATGGAAGGTTGGGATGGAGATGCCACCGGATTACAAAGAGGTAAGCCGATGTTGCTGATTGATATTGCAACAGGCGGTATAAGCGGGCATACAAGCTGCAACAGTTTCTCAGGCAGTTGTACCATTACTGATGAAATCATCACTTTCGCGGAGAACATGGCCATGACCAAAATGGCATGTCCGGGAACACTGGAGCAGCTAATGGTGCAACAACTGCAGGGTGACTATACGTATGTCATGCGCGACCGTCAGCTGGAACTGCTCCGCGATGGCTTGGTCGTCATGACCTTTGTGCGGTATCAGTAGTGGATAAAAGCTTCTACTTCTATTTCTACCAACATGCGCGGATCAATGAGGGCACTCACCGCCACCATGGTAGCAGCCGGTCGTACATCATTGAATACCTCGGCATGCGCCTTGCCTGCTTCCTGCCAGCCATTGATATCGGTCAGATAGATGCGGGATGAAACCACATGGTCCATAGATGAGCCGGCCATGGTGAGGGCATGTTCTATTTTTTTAAATATAATATGACATTGTTCGTATACAGTATCACCTGTAATCTCTCCCTTTTCATTGACGGCGGTAGTGCCTGACACTTTAATGAAGTTGCCCACACGGACACAGCGGGAGTAACCAAGCGTATTTTCCCAAACTGTACCGGAAGAATAGTTCTGTCTCATCTTGATTGCTTTTCTCTATTGTACGGCCGAAGATAGCAATTGGATAAGGTGATTTTTGTCAATATAAAAATACCGCCCGCCAACAAGGTAGATGACGGGCGGTATTTCCTGTTTTGCTACTCAATAATGAGCCGTTCCGTATAGTATTCAGCGCCCTCCACGGATAGGAAATAAACGCCGGGCGCCAGCTCCTCCACAGGAATGGTCGCTATGCCTGATGGCGTGGTTTCCTGCAGCTGCCTTTCCCCAACCATTCTTCCACCCAGATCTGTAATGGAAATACGACCGGGGCCTCTACTGCTGTTCCATGCTACATACACTATGTCATCGGCAGGATTGGGATACACAGCAATTTCCGAAAGACTGTCGGCGGCCATGCGCAATGCATCGGTGCTAAAATTGCTGGTGTACAGGTGTTC